>Ga0302253_1000060_pt1 | contig 126918 bp, 91 predicted proteins | sample AAG_RA_Trp_MG_FD_193537 | JGI IMG/M metagenome (GOLD analysis project Ga0302253, IMG submission 193537) | Enriched activated sludge microbial communities from anaerobic digester in WTTP, New Holstein, Wisconsin, United States - AAG_RA_Trp | ecosystem: Engineered > Bioreactor > Anaerobic >... | reverse complement strand
AATTTAGGCAGAGCTGTAACTACCGGCCTGGCAATCGGTATAACAGGATTTTTCGCTGGGCCCGGTATATATATAATTGATATTTACGCGCTAACCGACCCATTACTGGCAAGGCAACCGGCTGTACTGTCCGGGAATTGGCGGATAGGGCATTTCAGGCGAGAAATACCGGATGGTTATATCGATTCAATATCCACAGGAAATAATACAATAAAAGATACTCTAATTGCTAAACAGTATGATAAAATTAAACTTATTACCCGTGGAAACTTATTTGATCCAAAGAGGTTGAGAGCGATTTTAAAAGAAAATTTCCGTATTTAATTTAATAATCTGTGAGCACTGAAAAAATCATAAATTGATATGTCATCACAAGGATTTTGTGAAAGCGAAACGAAGTGGTTATCTAAAAACCATCGGATCTGTGATTTCCTCCGCTTTTTTAGAACATCTCAATGACGATAAAATACTTTTCAATGATCCATAATTATCGATTAAAAATACAATCGTTCCATATTAATAGAAACTGCTATATTACAGTTCAGATAAATATTAATATTTTTCACAATAAAATATTTTTATTTTATAGAACGGATTCTGTCAGAAAAAAAAGAAAAAATTCGTAATAAAATCACGGAAGATGTTTTGCCGTCAGCTTGACTACTTCTTTCGCAAAATCAACAAGTTTGGCTTCTGTGCTTGAATACGGCGGGTCTTCGTCAACAGCTATCGGCATGGATATCCTTATGAGCGCGCAACTGCTTTTCCTGTAAAACAACTGTGTTACCGATGCCAAAAGCTGCTGCAACATATAGTGAGATGAATACAGATTACCTGTTTTATACCAGTACAAATACATCCATTTATTATATCCATGGTTCACAATAAGGCGTTGCGCATCGAAAGATTTTTTAATATCGGTATCAAATTCTATTTGTTTTTTCTCCTCAACTGTATTTCCACCACCTGAAAGGCAAAGTTCAGGCGGATGCGCGACTTTGCGGTTATTTTCCGAAAAAATAATCGTCAGGTAATAAGGCGGTTCTCCGGGAGCTGTATACTCACGAAACAGTACATCGGACGTCTCAAGGATATCGAGCGTATGCTGATCCATAGGGATATCTTTGCTCACCATACCTTTTATATTCGTCGGAATGGATTGAGCGTATGTTTTGCCGTAAAAAGTAACGTTGTAATAAAATCCTACCCATAAAAAACAAGAAGCAAAAAGGAATATTATTCCTGTAACTATAAATTTACTGGTTTTCATATCAATCCCTTTAATTTTTTGCCGGCTAATATTTTTTCCAAAGCAAACATAATACAAAACGCTACAACAAAAACTCCGAGCCCGGAATAATCGTGGAATTTGCCTGTGGCTGTGGGTATCCCCCACTTTTCGGCTACAAGGCACAACGCTATTATTCTAACCACATTTGAGGCTATCGCGCAAGGAAACGCGGTAAGAAATAAAATATACTTTTTCCATAATGGTAAAGTAGTCATGTACGAAAACAGCGTTCCAAAAGCAAGAAGCGATATCAATGACCGCAACCCGCTGCAAACATCGCCCACTGTCATAACACCATCGGCTATAAATACCCTGCTCCCATCCTGAACAACTACAATTCCAAGTGCTTCCACAAACCGGACAGCAAAATTCGTCGCCATAAACTTTAATTTCAGATTAATTACAGCTATCCAAGTCTCCGGTATCGGCACCATAAAAAACAAGAACAATGTCGGAAAGAAAAAAAGCTTCCGCATTTTTGAACCGAAAAGATACTCGACAGCACCGTAAATCATAATCATAACAGATAACCCGCCGAGAAAATAAAATCTCCATAAAGCAGACAACAAAACCATAAATAACCCGAGAATAAGAAAATACGGTTTACCGGACTTTATATTGGTTAGCGCATCTTTTAATTTATCCCTTTTTCGCCACAAAAGAAAAAGGCTTATGGGTGGGATTAAAAAACCATGACTGTAATATGTATCTACAGCAACAAACCTTTCATACATCCATTCCCAGATAGGAACATAAGCAATTATAAAAAGCAACCCGAGAATTATGAGCGTTATGTAATCGAATTTTTTCATAATCCACCTTTTTTATGTTTATTTTAATCTGATAAATATTGTATCGATATACGTATTTTAATGAAACCAACTCTACAGTAATGCCCGATATATGTGCCTATCCCAGCCAAAATAGCATCTGTTATATCAAAATAGCGGGTCGCTATATATAATTGTAATGTTTCAAATATTAATCCGCAAATAAATCCGGCAATAAACGATTTTATAAAACTTACCTTCCGGCTCCGGATAATTATTATTCCCATCGGAATAAACAAAAATATCTGTAGAAAAATATCGGATATGTTTCCAGCATCTATTTTAAAAAAATAAATCGCGAATGGTATAAACGCTATAAACGATATTTTATCAGCGATATCCGAAATAAATTCAAAAGGATATAGATAATTAAACACAAAAAATAAAATATATACAATTACAAAATAAATAAAAAATTTAGTAAACAGAAATTTCCCGCGAACAAAAAATGTTCCCGCGAATATACCGGTCAATGTACCTATCGATGAAAAAAATAAATTCGAGATATTCGGGTTTCCGGAAATGATAAAAACTTTAATAAATTCTGTAAAACATAACAATATCGAGTTAACCACAATAACGATAAAAACACGATACATATATAATTTATCCGCAAAAAAACCGGTAAAAATTCCTACCGCCGCAAGATTAAAAAGCAAAAAACTGTTCACAGCGTCACGGGTTGTGTTCTCCGATGGAATTAAGCTCAAATGCCTGATGAAAAATTTTACATTATGTTTTATATTATCAACATCCGCAGAAACATCAAACGGTATAAGCCTGAAAAAGATCAGGCCAAACAAAATTATTATGGAATAAACCTCCATAGGCGATTTTGCCGCCAGATCTATTAAAAAAGATTTCACTTTATCGTGGAATCTTCTATGATAAACAAAAGCGGATATGGTTCCCATTACCGAACCGGCAATATTGTTTATGATATCGGTAGTTGATGTTACCCTGTCGGCAGTAAAAAGCTGGATCGTTTCGATAAACGAACTTATAAACAACGAAGAAATTACGGAAATAAAAAGTATGAAGAACGAGGATAATCTTTGACGCAACCAGAACGCAAGGAAAAAACCGAAAGGAATATAAAGAAGAATATTGCTTGCCAGATCTATTCTGGAATACCTGCATTGTCCCGGCGCAACATAGGGTATCCAGTAAATATGTTTTATGCGCAATATCACTTCATCCATGGACGTACCAATATTGAAGGGAACCGTACATCCATAAAAAAGAAAAAAGATATATAATACCAGTAAACGAAAATAAATTTTATTGTTCATAAAAAAGTTCGGTGAAATTATGGGTGAAATTAAAAATAGTATTATAAATGGTTTGTCGATAGATGTAGAGGATTATTTTCAAGTTTCTAATTTCGAAAAGAAAATCCCCTTTGAGAAATGGAATGAATTAGAGCTGAGAGTTCAGGCAAATACAATGCAAATACTTGATCTGCTGGATAAATACAATATAAATGCGACTTTTTTTATCCTTGGATGGATCGCTATGAAAAAACCAGAACTGATAACTGAAATCGCCAAACGCGGGCATGAAATCGCAAGCCACGGGTTCAGGCACCAATTGGTCTATAACCTTACTCCCGATGAGTTTAGAAACGATATAAGAAAAACAAAAGATATTCTCGAACAATTGTCCGGCAAAAAAGTTATCGGTTACCGAGCTCCAAGCTATTCGATCACAAAATCCAGTTTCTGGGCAATGGACATACTTTTTGAATGCGGTTATAAATATGACAGCAGTATATTCCCTATTCGCCATCATAGATATGGAATAATTGATTTTCCAAGATTTAAAAAAACAGTCTGTCTTAAAAACGGCAACACAATTTGCGAACTGCCGGTTTCCACAGCAAAAATTCTGGGTAAAAATTTTCCTGTCGGAGGAGGAGCTTATTTCAGATTGTTTCCGTATGTTCTATCAAAATGGGGATTGAGAAAAATAAACGAAACCGAGAATCAACCTTTTGTATTTTATTTTCATCCGTGGGAAATCGACTATGGACAACCGCGGTTTGAGTGTTCTATGTTCACAAAACTCAGGCATTACGGCAACCTTGACGTCATGGAACACAAGCTAAACAAACTTTTCTCTTCATTTAAGTTCGGCCCGCTAAAAGATTTAGTTTAAAAATTTTCCGGATTTTACGATAAATAATCAAAAGGAGATTTTTGTGAATATACTCAGTATTTCAACTATGTTCCCATCAAAAGCAGACCCTATTTTCGGGATCTTTGTTAAAAGAAGGCTGTTAGCGTTATCGAAATACGCAAACATTACCGTAATCGCGCCTCAACCTTATTTCCCGTTCATAACCTTGCTTGAAAAATACAAAATCAGAAAATCCATTCCAACCCACGAAACCATAAATGAATCCATGGAAGCATTTTACCCGCGTTTTTTTTCGATTCCTTATTTTTTGAAACCGTTGGACGGAATATTTATGTTCATAAGTCTCTTTTTCTTCATAAATAAATTGAAAAAGAAGGGATTCAGATTCGATTTGATAGACGCCCATATTGCCTATCCCGACGGGTTCTGCGCGGTATTGCTGAAAAAATTCTTCAGAATTCCTGTAACAATTACATTAAGAGGGCACGACGTAAATTATCTTGTAAAATATCCCATCAGAATAAAACAGGTGGTTTACGCCCTGAACAGAGCCGATAAGGTATTCGCGGTATCCAATGCTTTGCGCCTGCAGGCAGGTACACTGGGAATAAATCTGAAAAATATTATCCCCGCCACCAACGGAGTCGATTGCGATATTTTCTATCAGAAAGACAAAAAAGAGCTGAAAATCAAATATGATGTCCCTCTGAAAAAAAAGGTTATTCTATCAATAGGATATCTTGTTCCGCGTAAAGGATTCGATCTGATTATCAACGCCCTGGGGTTAATCCGCAGATATTATAAAAAGAGAAATATTATGCTGATTATTATTGGCGGGCGAGGAGGAGAAACGTATATAAAACCGAAACTCGAAGCACAAGTCAAAAAATTAAAGCTTGAGAACAATGTCATGTTTGTCGATCAGATGTCCAATGAGGAACTGGTTGACTGGTATAATATGGCTGACGTTTTCTGCCTGGCAAGTTCACATGAAGGATGGCCCAACGTTATTCTGGAATCCATCGCCTGCGAAGTACCTGTTGTGGCAACAAACGTATGGGGAATACCCGAAATTATCGGCAACGACAAAAACCTCGGGTTTCTTGTGGAAAGAAACGCCCGCAAAATAGCCGAGGCACTGAACGAAGCGCTGGATAAAAAATGGGACATTAATTATCTTCGCAAATTCGCCGAATCCAAATCGTGGGATAAAACAGCAAAGCTTTTACAAACTGAAATGCAAAAACTCATAAAAGGCAGTTAATATGGATTTCGTAGTATTCTCCGACGATTACGGCAGGCACCCTTCAAGCTGTCAGCATCTGTTTAATCTGATAAGCGAAAAAAGAAAGGTTTTATGGGTCAACACCGTCGGGCTTAGAGTTCCTTCCATATCAAAAGGATACGATTTTAAAAGGTCTTTAGAAAAAATAATCTCCTGGTTCCATCCGCTAAAAAAAATTCACGGCAATTTATATGTTTTATCCCCTTTTATGCTCCCCTTTCAGGGAAATACTTTTGCAAATTTTATAAACAAATATTCAGTTATTTTAAATATCAGGTTATTTAAAAAATTACTTGGATTTAAAGATATAATTACATGGACAACTGTTCCGAACATATCTGATGTCGCAGGTAAACTGAGGGAATCTTTGATTATCTATAACTGTACCGATGATTATTCACTCTGGCCGGGCGGCAACAGGGATTTAATATTATCACAGGAAAACAATCTGCTGAAAAAAACTGATTTCGTTCTCGCATCTTCAGAAAGCCTTGTCGACCATTGCAAAAAAATCAACCCGAATACATATCTATACCCACACGCGGTTGATTTGAAACATTTTTCAAAATCAACAAGAGATCATATCCCCCATGAGCTTAAACCTGTTCCCCATCCGATAATCGGTTTTTTCGGATTGCTCTATGAGAAAATAAACTTTAACCTGATTGTAAAAATCGCCCGCTCTTACCCGGATACATCAATTGTGCTTATCGGCAAACAAGGCATTGACCTGAGTTACCTTAAAAATGAGAAAAATATTGTTTTATTGGGCCCGGTTCAATTTGATGAACTGCCGTCTTACGCTGTACACTTTGATGTAGGGCTTATGCCGTATGTTCTCGATGATGAAATAAAAAAAAGCGCGCCTTTAAAACTTAAAGAATACCTCGCTCTGGGATTGCCTGTTGTCAGCGTCGAAGTTAAAGATGTAAAGAGTTACGCTGATTTTGTTTATATTGCTCGAAATAACAATGATTTTATCGCCAAAGTCCGACAGGCTTTATCCGAGAAAAACCCTGATTTGAGAAAAGCACGCAGAGAAGCGGTTAAAGGAGAAACGTGGGAAAAAAGAGTGGAATCACTTGAAGATATTCTGCTAAATAAATATGGTATTCATTTATAATTCTCCAATAAGGATATAAATTAATGATAAATATCAACATCGCTGATGAACAAATCAAAGAACAATGGAACCAATATGTACTTGCCCATAAACAAAGTTCGGCTTACCATCTTTTTGAATGGAAAGCCATTATTGAATCGGCAATGAAACTGAAATCATACTATATTTTCGCATCGCTAAAAGGCAAAATATGCGGTGTTTTACCATTGTTCCTATCATCAAGCAAACTATTCGGACGGTACCTTACTTCAATTCCGTTCTTTAATTACGGCGGAATCATATCCGATAACGATCAGACAGCGCGATTATTGTATAAGGAAGCGGCATCGATAGCGCAATCCGAAAACGCGTCTCACGTTGAGTTGCGGCATATCACCAAATTGATACAGGATATTCCCGGCAAAACCCATAAAGTCAGAATGGTTCTTGAGCTCGATCAGGATCCACAGAAAATATGGGACGGGTTCAAATCCAAACTCAGAAGCCAGATAAAACGCCCTATGCGCGAAAATATGACCGCAAAGGTTGCCGGCAAAGATATTATTGATGATTTCTATAAGGTTTTCTCAACCAATATGCGCGATCTCGGCACACCCGTCTGGACAAAAAACATATTCGCCAACATATTGGACCACCTTCCCCACAATTCATCGCTTTGCGTTATTTACCACAAAGAATTACCCGTAGCGTCAGGTTTTCTTATAACATATAAAGATACAACCGAGATATGGACTGCATCTTCATTGCGCAAATACAATAATCTGAGCCCGAATATGCTCTTATATTGGAGCGTAATCGAGGATGCCTGCAAAAATGGATACAAAAAATTTGATTTCGGCAGATCATCACCAGACAGCGGAACATACCGGTTCAAAGAACAATGGGGATCAAAACCAGAGGTTTTAAACTGGCAATACTGGATCCCCGAGGGAAATAAATTGCCTGAGATAAACCCGCACAATCCAAAATACAAATTTTTTATTTTTATGTGGCAAAAGTTACCGGTTTTTCTTGCAAACTTAATCGGCCCGCCGATCGCGAGGAACCTTCCATGAGAATATTGTATCTGGCTCACCGTATACCGTACCCACCCAACAAAGGTGATAAATTAAGAGCTTTCAATGAGATAAAATTTTTCTCAAAACATCACACGATAGATCTATTCACTCTTTATGACGACCCGGACGACGCAAAATATATAAATTCCCTGAAAGAATATTGCGAGAATGTCGAAGCGGAATTCATTCATCCATCACTAAAAAAAATTATGAGTTTACTGACACTGCTCTCATCAGAAAAAAGCTGTACGGAATATTATTTCTATTCACGTAAATTGCATAAAATATTACGGCAATATGTTAATAAAAAAAATTACGATCTCGCTTTTCTCTATTGTTCCTCGATGTACCAATATATAGACAGCAAATGGAATATACCCTTAGCAATTGATTTTGTCGATGTCGATTCGGATAAATGGATCCAATACAGTAAATACGCCTCGTTTCCAAAAAACAAGATTTTTGAAACAGAAGGTAAAAAGATATCCATTCTTGAAAATAGAATCCTGAAAAAAGCCGACACTTCTTTTATAGTTACTCAGAAAGAAGCTGATTTTCTATTGCGTTTGAATAATGACCGTAAAGTGTATGCCGTCCCTAACGGAATCGATTTCGAATTTTTCAATCCTGATAAAGTTCCGGATAATCCCGGACTCGCTAATCAGGATTATATTGTTTTTACCGGAGCGATGGATTATTTTCCAAATGAAGATGGAGTACGGTATTTTTATCAGAATATTTTCCCGTCAATAAAGAAAGAATTTCCTAAAATTATGTTCTATATCGTCGGACGAAACCCTGGAGAAAACGTTAAACAACTGTCTTCCGATATAAATGTTATTGTAACAGGATCTGTTGACGATATCCGCCCATACCTCAAACACGCCAAATTGGCTGTAGTCCCCCTGCGAATGGCAAGAGGGATCCAGAACAAAATACTGGAAGCAGCGGCGATGAGAATTCCGGTTGTCGCCTCCCCTAACGCGCACGAAGGGCTGGAATTAGTCCCGGGCGAAGAAATTATTGTAAAAAACGATCCTGCTCAATTCGCTGAATCGGTGATCAGACTGCTTAAATCCGCTGACGAACAAAATAAATTAGCCGGAAACGCCCTAAAAAAACTTCAGGAAAAATATAACTGGATGAAAAACCTTGCGATTATGGAAAGTATAATTACAGATATCGACAGAGATAAAACTTAATATGCCGAAGGCGGGATTTGAACCCGCAAGGGCTTGCGCCCACTAGACCCTGAACCTAGCGTGTCTGCCAATTCCACCACTTCGGCATTTCAAAGTAAAAATAATCTAAGATATATTGAATTTGGTGTCAATAGAAATTCGATGCTATCCAAAAATATAGAACCGCAAAAACTAACCATTATCTTCTGAACCGAATGCGCAAACCGATCATAGACACAACAGACAAAACTATTGAAATCGGTTCAGGAACAGTTGATTCCGGATCAGGATCCGGATCAGGCGGTTGATATGTACTACTTTCTCCTGTAAACAAAAATCCGTCGAAATAGACTGTATCGAAAGTACCGGTTCCGGGTTTTGGAGCTTGCAATAATATTTGCACATTATATACTTCAGTATCATTAGCAACCGGTGAAATAAACTGAGCCAATACAGAACCACTTTGAGCGGTAGCGGTAATAATGTTGTTTTCATCACGAATAACGCTGATATTTGCTGAACCGCTATAATTCGGCAAACTATTTTTGCCGCTATAATATAATGGATAACTTATCGGGTTTGTTCTTAAATCAGCTCCGAACGCAAACATCTCTCCTTTTGCGTCTGTGTAGACATCGGAAAAAGTACCGCTTCCAATAGTATTATATAAAGACCCATTTTTTATTCCATGCACAAATAGAAGAATACGATAAGTATTAGCGTTACCCGTACCATTCCATGCAATATCAAATGATACCTGAAACCTGCCGTCTACATTCGGTATACTTTTATTGAAATAAATATTTGTCCAATCTTTCAAATTACCATCTGTTGTAACAGGATTGTTTGAACCGAAATATGTATTTGTAATCGCCATACCATGACCGGGTGTTGTAAAATTATAGCTGTATCCATCTCCCGAATAATTTGATATGCCTATAGTCCATCCATGGTTGTTAAAATCGGTTTGATTCGAAAAACTCTCAGAAAAGGTGTATGTTGAAGAGTATAAATTTGATGAAAACAGAACAATGGCAAATGTGCAAAAAACAAATGATAATAAAGTTTTCTTCTTATTCATATAGAGAATCCCTTTCTGTCTATTATAATTAATCTATTTACAAAATATAAGCCCATATAAAATATACACTAACATCTGCTACTATGCAAATTTGTGTATATGATGAATAACAAAAATTATTATTTGGAATCGATATGTCCTAATGCAAAATTTAGCAATAAACGAAAAATATTACATTTTAGTAAAGTTAGCTTTTTCAAAACTAAGAAATAATAATTTTATTCGATTGATTTGGTTTTATTCGTTTCAAATATCTTTAAAAACATAAACTATTTTTAATTTTTATTTATTATTCAATAATTGTTTACAAAATATAAAAAAGGTATAAAATAATATTGGAGAAGAGAGTTTTTTATGATTCTACGTAACAATACTTATATAACTTTTATATAATAACTCACCACAATGGAGAATCGTATGAAAAAGCAAATTCTCGGTATGATTCTGGCTTTATTTGCCTCAAAATGTTTTGGCGCGGTAACCGGAGAAGGGAATGTGGAATTTGTTTTTTCCGAAGGAACACAAATCAAAAATATCCGCTATGATTATTCGGAAAATTATTTCGGTACCTTTTCTCGATTTAACAGCTCCTCAAATACATGGATTTATCCATGGAACCCATATGGCGATGTATTTCTCGATCAAAACTATGAAGGATCAGTGACCGATCAATTGAGCTCTTTGAACGCGAGCTGGAGCCCTACCGACGGATCGGTTTCTTTCGATTTTATTTCAGATTCCACCGATCCGGGAAATATCAACGAGAATATTTTTACGGATTTATGCGCAGTGATAACGCTCGGCCCGTATATAGAACTTCCTTCGTTTTCTTACCATTATAATTTTACAGGACTGATTAATACATCGGAAGATACCCTTGAGTTCTCAGTGCAAACCGAAATCGGATATGGATCTACTGTCTTTTACACGGATTACAACAAATACGATCCGTCATACCGTACAAACTGGGTATTCCTTAATCTTGCGGACGAAAACGGGCTGATAAATCAGAGCGGAAATATTTTTTTCCCGTCATACTCATCTACAGACGGGACTCAAAAAGATTGGTTTATCCGCTACAATGTGACTTCCAACGGATATGACAGCGGTGGCTCACCTGTACCTGTACCTGAACCATCAATTTTTTTACTTTATGTATTGGGTATAACTTTCGGTTTGTGGAAGTTGAAACAGAAATAAAAAAATCAAACATCTTTCTTTTTGGGAAGCGAAAAATAGAAAGTAGAACCTTTTCCCGCCCCCATCGACTCAACCCAAATCTTACCTTTGTGGCATTCGATTATCCTTTTTACGAGAGCAAGCCCCACTCCTGTACCTTCGCTATTGGGATTTAGTTTGGAAAACAACCCGAATATCTTGTCGATATACTCTTTCTCAATGCCGATACCGTTATCCTCAACAAAGATAATTGTCTCGTTCTCAGAAGGGATATTGCCTATTCGTATTCGCGTTTCAGGATTTAAGCCCGAATACTTTATCGCGTTTTGGACCAAATTCATCAAAACTTCAAAGATTCTGTGTTTTTCGCCGTAAATCTCAGGCACATTTTCATCAATAACTATTTTGATTTTTTTCTCGTCTATTTTGTTTGAGAAAAACTCAATAACCTCATGAGCCAATTCATCAAACGAAAATAATTCCGGTTTGTTCACCACACATCCAACCCGCGATAAATTCAGCAAATCATCGAAAATATCACTCATCTTATCAGCACATTTAAGCATTCTGTCAATAAAAGAAGATATGTCTTTATAATTTTCTTGTGCGACTTCTCTTTTTAAAATACCTAAGAAACCTTTGATATTATTTAAGGGCGCTTTTAGATCATGGGAAATTGTATAAACAAACCTCTCCATTTCAGAGTTTTTCTCTTCAAGACTGGCAATTAACTTCTCCCGTTCTATTTCATCGTTTTTCTTTTCTGTAATATCACGTCCCACAGCTATTATTTCTTTTATGTTCCCGGAAGAATCAGGAACACCTTTGCCTGACCACGCAAACCACTTACACCCATCAACTGTGATCGCTCTCTCTTCATGATAGTATTTATGCGGATAAGTAAAAACACGATTTATGGATTGATCAACTAATTCCCTGTCTTTCTCATAAATTAAAGACATGAATGAATTTCCTGTAAGTTCCTCTTCCGATTTAGCGAATAACCTACAATATGAAGGACTTACAAATAATATTCTTTTATCGGGATCAAATTTTATTATCAAATCGTTCTGGTTCTCAATTAATAATCTGTATCTTTTTTCACTTTCGGTCAAAGCATTGGAGATTTTTTCCCGTTGCGCGATTTCACTGGTCAATTCGCTGTTTTTAATATTCAGGTCATTTATGGTTTTGCTAATTGAATCACGCATCAAAATGAAAGATTCGGTTAATATTCCCAACTCATCTTTTGATTTTATCTCAAGCGGATAGTCCAAATTACCGGATGACAATGCGCGTGAAGCATTTGTCAAAGTATATACCGGTTTGGTATACGCTGTTATTACCAGAGATACGATAATAAGTGAAACAATGTTTATCGAAAACCGTATAATCAGCATAAACTTTTTATAATTATTAAAGCCGGAATATTTTTCTTCATGTGGAATAAAATAACCTACAATCCAACCCCATTCTTTGAAATACTCAAAAACAACCCATATTTTTTGATTGTTCGCTTCATAATCAAATGAACCGATTTTAGTTTTAATAATTTGTTTTATTAGTTGATTACTTATATTACTTACATATATATTTTTGTTTTTGGGAAACGCAATAAACTTTCCGCTATTATCCAATATAAATGGTTTTGCTACAGGATCACGTGCAGAATAATAACTTTTGCGAAAATCACTAATAAAAGAATCTTTAAATTCATGCTCATAAACTTCGATTAAAAAAGTATTTCTCAACCGCTCATATTTACGATTGAGAGACTCAATTATTGTATCTATTTTTTCATAATATATCATCCCCGTCTTATAATCTATAATCCCTTTAAGATAATAATTTGATAATAATATTATACTAAACATAGTTATAATATAAGAGATTATTATTATGATTAATATTTTTAGATTAAACCTGTTAATATTCATCATAACCTACTTTATCCTTTACAAGAAAAGCTCTGTCTATCAATTCAATCGGAAACTTTATCTTTAAATTTTTCGCAATTTTCATATTCAGAAATAGTTTTAGCTGTTTATTGGTGGTAATAGGTATTTCCGAAGGAGATATCCCATCAAATATTTTCAAGACTGTATTAGCGGCATATTCGCCAAATTCCACATTTGCTTTTGAGTAACTCATTAAAACATAAGGTGTCATGTGAACTGATACAGTTCCAGTCGGGATTTTTGTTGATTCGTCAATCAGCTTTTTTGCCTCTCGCTGAGACCAGTTATTGATACCCGAATTATTTCTGAGAATCAGAATATCAACCTTGTCCTGAAGTTCAATAAATTTCTTTTTCCAATCTTTGAAATCTTTAATGAAAAATATTTCATCAAACCTTATATTTAGGCATTTCTCATAATAATCAACACATTTCTTATCTGTAGAAGTATCCCCGGTAATAATTCCGATTCTATTGCCGCGAGAATATTTTTTCAATTGAGCCAACAGCTCCCGGATAAACTCAATTTCTATTTGTCCGGTAACATTCTTATAAGGATATTTATACTCCGATACATCCCAGTTTACACCAATAAAAACAAAGGGAATATGTGAATCTTTAAAATATGGGACAACAACATACTCATTAGCCGGATCATCAGAAGCGATAACCGCATCCGGTTTCCAATTCTGAATCAGATTCTTAATTTCAAGAGCCCTATTTTTTAATAGATTCACATCCCTGAATTTTTTTGCATCCATGTAAACTGTCTTTAAGATTATACCGTATTCCCCAAAAATATGAGAGACCGTATTATTCATGATCATACTCGGTACATATTCAGCATGATAAGAATCTATATATAAAACTTTTTTACCTTTATACAAACTTTCTTTTTCAGTACCGGTTGAAAGGACTTTAATTTTATTATCGCTGTCATTACAGCCTATAATAATCATAAAAAATAATATAAGAATATTTAGTAGAAGTTTTTTATACATAAAATTAGATACTTTTTATCAAAGTCTACAGATTTCCCCGCAAAAAGTCTTTAAAAAGTAAAAAATTTTTTTATAGGTTTGGTTATCAAAAATATTAAATGTTCATTTCAGAAAAAAAACAGCAATGAAATAAACTGAAAAAAGAGCACATCCCACCGCAAACACAACTTTTCTTCAGCAAAAGACCAGCAAAAATTTTATCTATTCTGCCTGCATCCAAGAAAGATAAAAAAATCAGCTCAATATAAATTAAAAAAAAAAAGATTTTTATAAAAAAAAGTTTGACTGTGGGGATAAAGGGATCTAAAATGGGGAAACGTGGGGATAAATGCCATTTCAATCCTAAAATTTCCAGACCAGGGTAAAAGCGGATGTTTATTGGAGAATATAATTATTCAATTGATAACAAAGGTAGAGTTGTGATACCTTCTGAGTTCCGCCCGGAACTGGGAGAAGTTATGTATCTTGGCAGAGGACTGGATAAATGCCTTTTTGTGTTCGATGAAGAAGAATGCAAACTTCTCCAGCAAAAATACGCCGCTTTAAGCGACCTAAATGAAAACGCTAGAAATTTAAAAAGGCTTATTTTCTCCGGTATGGTAAAAGTGTCTCCTGATGGACAGGGAAGAATAAAAGTTACTCCGCCATTGATGCAGTACGCCGAGATAAAAAAAGAAGTTGTGATTATTGGAGCGGAAAGCAGGGTTGAAATATGGGCAAAAGAGCTATGGGATAAACTCATGACAGAGAAAGGCAACGACATTGGAGCCCTTGCTGAAATAATTGATTCGAAAGCGAACAGGATATAATTATGGAATCAATAACACATTTACCTGTAATGCCCGAAGAAACGGTATCTTTTTTAACGGAGAATCTGCCTGATTCGCCCGTTATAGTGGACGCGACTCTTGGCGCCGGCGGTCACGCGAAACTTCTGCTTAAGAAAATCGCGCGCAAAAACGGATTGCTAATCGGCATTGATCTTGATGAGAATACTTTGAGCGATACAAAAGAAAAACTCGCTGATTACAATTCAATTTGCAAATTTTTTACAGGAAATTTTTCGCAGATAAAAAATTTCTTAAACAGCCTGGGAATAGAGAAAATAAACGGCATTGTTGTGGATCTCGGCGTTTCATCGATGCAATTAGATAACGCCCAAAAGGGATTCAGTTTCCAGACATCCGGCCCGCTTGATATGCGGATGGGGAGTTCAATTGAGCTGACAGCACAGGATGTAGTTAACAAATATCCGGCGGAAAAACTATATGAAATAATAAAAAATTTCGGAGAGGAACGATGGGCAAGAAGGATCGCCAACAGAATCGTTGAGGGGAGAGAAAAGAACCCCATAACAACCACAGACCAATTTGCTCAAATTGTAACAAGCGCTATTCCCGCCGGTTTCAGGTACCGCCAGAAGATCCACCCGGCGACACGTACCTTTCAGGCAATCAGAATGGAAGTCAACTCGGAACTTCAATCGCTTGAAGGTTTACTTGACACATTTCCTGAAATTTTAGCAGATGGAGCAAGAGCGGTTGTAATCAGTTTTCATTCCCTCGAAGACAGGATTGTAAAAAATAAGTTCAGGGAACTAAAAAACACTCATTCATTCAATTTATTAACAAAAAAACCTCTGGTACCTCAAGAGGAGGAAATATTGAATAACAGACGCGCAAGAAGCGCAAAAATGAGAATAATTGAAAAAATAAAGGGAGTTTAAACCATGACGAAAAAAAAGAATTTCAGTCTGCTCAGGTTTCTTTCGTCATTTTTAGTTTTTCCTGTCGCCGGAGCTTTTTTTTCTCTTGTTTATGTTTGGGAAAAAATTCAGGAAGTAAAAACCGGATATAGGATCACGGAACTCAGGCGTCAAATAGAGACTGCGGACGAAAATATCTGCAGAATCGACTCAAAAATATTTCTTCTTAAATCTCCTGATAAAATTTTAACCCGGATTCCACCTGACCTGAAAATTACCGGCGTGGATAAGATAGTTCATATGGCAAAAATTGACCGGGCATCATATACAAAAAACATGGACAACCAGTTCTGTTTGAACCAAACGGAATATCCTGACTGGCTGAAAAAAAAATTTCAGGCATATATCGTTAACAATAATAATGATAAGGAAAAGGTTTGTTATTTAACAAAGAATAAACATTAATGATTACTAAAAAATGCTAATCCCGATAATTCTCAGAATGAGTGTTATCGTTTTTTCACATTGACATCAGCATTGTTTATCTGCCATTGGCTTGGGAATAAGGGATTATTAATTTTTTAATTTTTTTGAGGAAAAAGCCTGATGTCAAAAAATTTTTCACAATCGGTAAATATTAGAATAATCCTTTTGGTAATTCTGATTGTGCTGATATTCAGCCTTATTTTTTTGAGGCTTTATCACCTTCAGATACTCCGAAACGATTTTTTTCTGCAAAAAGCCGATGACCAGCACATGAGAAAACTTACCGTCCCGGCTAAACGCGGGGAGATATTCGACCGCAACGGAAAACCTATTGCGGTTAACCTTGAGGTTGATTCCATATCATGCGATCCAATGTTTGTTAAAGACCCTGATTCATACGCAAAAACCCTCGCTCCCATTCTTGATCTCGATGAAAAGACACTTTCAAAAGAAATCACAGAGAAAAAAAATCTTAACAAATCAAGTTTCCTGTGGATAAAACGAAAAGTCGATAAAGAGATATCCGACAAAGTCAGGGCACTTAAACTACAAGGTATTTATTTTGATGAAGAAGCAATACGCATTTATCCAAAAGAAGAACTCATGAGCCACATAATCGGGTTTGTAGGTTCTGACAATATGGGGCTTGACGGCCTTGAAAAAACCATGAACAGCAAAATATCCGGAGAAAATGGATTTAGATACGTTACAAAAGACGCAAAAAGACGCGAAATCGGATACATGAAAACCATGGGCAAAAATGCCAAACATGGATATTCTATCGAACTAACCATAGATGAGATTATTCAATACATTGCAGAATCCGAGCTTGACGCCGCATATTGGAAATATAATCCCGTCTGGGCGGGAATAGTTGTGATGCGCCCCCAAACTGGAGAAATACTTGCCATGGCTACCCGCCCGACATACAATCCAAACCATTACGGCGATTACCCGACGGAAAACCGGAGAAACAGGGTTATTACTGATATGTTCGAACCGGGATCTATCTTTAAAATAATTTCATGTTCCTCGGCTTTGAATGAAGGAGCGGTTAAATTTACCGACTCATTTAATTGCGAAAACGGCGCTTTTTATATTTTCAGACATACACTACATGATTGCCACCCATATGGAATACTTACTTTCCCTCAGGTTATCGCTGTTTCAAGCAATATCGGAACTGCTAAAATAGCGCTTACACTCGGTAAAGAAAAACTTCACCGTTGTATTAAAAATTTTGATTTTGGAGAAAAATCAAATTTACCGTTGCTGGGTGAATCACCCGGTGTTTTCAGAGACCTGAAATATTGGTCCGCCCTATCTACCGTTTGTATACCAATGGGACAGGAAATTTGCATAACCGCTCTTCAAATGGCTAAAGCTGTTTCGTCTATAGCGCACGAAGGCAAACTTATGCAACCTTACATGATTAAAAGAATTATGGACTCCAACGGAAATGTGGTAGAGAAAAGCGAACCCAAAATGATACGGCAAGTCATAAAACCGAAAACCGCTAAAATCATGAATGAAGCATTAAAAATGGTTGTGCGTAAAGGCGGTACTGGAATCTATGCCGATATCCCCGAATATACGGCGGCAGGTAAAACAGGTACCGCTCAAAAGGTTGAAAACGGAAGGTATTCTAACTCAAAATATGTCGGGTCGTTTGTCGGGTATGCTCCCGCTGACGATCCAAAGATCACCATCATGGTAGTGATGGATTCACCAAAAGGACAATATTATGGAGGTGTTGTTTCCGCACCAGTATTCAGGGAAGTTGCCCGCAAGGTACTCAAATATCTTGAGGTTCCCCCTGAACCGGATAGATTGCCTATATCCCAAAACCAGCAAAAAACGGGAGGGAATAACAATGACCATTCTGGATAATCTTATTAACAATCTGAATCATAAAAAAATCATCGGATCAAAAAAGGTTTTTGTAACAGGTATCGCATCCGATTCAAGAAAAGTAAGAAAAGATTTTATTTACGTTGCCATTAAAGGCGACAAAGTTGACGGATCCGATTTCATCAAAGACGCTCTTGCACATGGCGCAAGTGTCATAGTCAGTGAGAAACCGATAGATATCATCCAACCATGCACTTTCATCGAAGTCACTGACGCGCGAGCGGCTCTCGCTATACTTTCAACCAACTTTTACGGCAATCCCTCCGAGAAAATGAGGCTTATTGGCATAACCGGTACCAATGGCAAAACAACCGTATCTCATCTTATAGAATCAATGTTACAGGAACTTAACCATAAAACCGGTTTGATCGGAACTATCGAATACCGGTTTTCCGATTACTTTTATCGATCCAACAAAACAACTCCTGAATCTCAATTCATTAACTATCTTTTCGCTAAAATGGTCGAGGAAGAAGTCGATACCGCCGTAATGGAAGTTTCATCGCATTCGTTAAAACAAAAAAGAGTTATGGGACTCGATTTCGATATCGCTATATTTACAAATTTAACTCAGGATCATCTCGATTATCATAAAACACTTGAGGATTATATTGAAAGCAAAACAAGCCTCTTTTTACAACTCGATACGAAACGCGCCAAAAACAGAGGCGCTATCATTAATACTGATGACCCCTATGGACAATATATTTGCCAACAAATGAAAGAAGGTTATATCACTTACGGTATCGATCAACCAGCCGATATAATCGCAACAGATATCCGCTACGATAAAGAAGGAACCTATTTCTCTGTCGAATACGCTTCATATAATGAAGACTTTTTCATCCCTCTATTAGGAAAACATAATGTATACAATACACTCGCTGCAATAGGTGCGGGACTGCTTATGGGTTTTGACTTCGGATCCATGCGCAGAAGCCTTGCCGCATTTGCAGGTGTTCCCGGAAGGCTCCAGAGAATCGACGCGTCACAGCCTTTTTCAGTATATGTAGATTATGCCCATACGGAAGACGCTCTTAAACAGGTTCTTATGACTCTAAGATCCGCTCATAAAGGAAAATTATACGTTCTTTTCGGATGCGGCGGTGATCGCGATCCATACAAAAGACCGGTAATGGGTGAAGTTGCATGCAAATATGCTGATTTCACAGTGATAACTTCCGATAACCCACGGTCAGAAAACCCATTAAACATAATCAGGCAAATACAAAAAGGGTTCTGGTCTGATAACGTTTACAAGGTTATTCCGGACCGAAAGGAAGCAATCAATTTCGCTATTTCCCTATGCAAAGCCGATGATGTTCTCCTCATCGCTGGAAAAGGACACGAGAAATACCAGATCATTGGTGATACTTTGTATCCCTTTGATGATGCGCATATTGTAAAAGAATTTTTATACGAAAGGTATTGTTCGGCGGTTTAATATGGAAACTTTGAAAATATCGAATATTTTATCTGCTTGTGAAGGCAAACTTGTTCAGGAAGGCATTAAAACTGAATTTAACAATGTGTCTACCGATACAAGATCTATAAACAAAGATGATCTCTTTGTTGCGCTCAAAGGCGAACGGTTTGACGCACATGATTTCGTGCAGGACGCTTACAAAACCGGATGCAGATTATTTATGGTACATAAAAACGTTAATCTCCCGCCCGACGCATCTGTGGTTTATGTCGACGATACTCTCAAAGCACTTGGCGACCTTGCTGGCTATTACAGAAGATTTCTTGGAATAAAAGTCATAGGAATTACCGGCAGTAACGGCAAAACTACCACCAAAGATATACTCGGCAACCTGTTATCTCATGAGCACAAAATAGCGATAACACAGGGAACAATGAATAACCTTGTCGGTTTGCCTCTTACGATATTCTCGGCAAATAAATCACATGAATTCCTCGTTGTTGAACTTGGAATTAATCATTTCGGTGAAATGGACATGCTCGCGTCAATCGCTAAACCTGATATTGCGGTTATCACAAATATCGGACCTTCCCATGTTGAATTCCTTATTGATGAAGAAGGTGTCTGCAAAGCAAAATCCGAAGTCTTTCCGCATATTGCAGAAAACGGAATAGCCGTTTTAAATAAAAATGATAAATTTTTTGACAAACTAAAGAATAATTCGAATTGTAATGTCATTACTTTCGGAATAGAAAATAAAGCGGATTATTGTGCAAAAAATCTTGTTTCCAACAATAATGGGATCTCGCTGGACATATACGTATCATCCGAAAAATCAGTTTCTTGCACACTCCCGTTATTCGGAGAACACAATGTGCTTAATTTTCTTGCATCCATAGCAGTCGCTCATCAGCTCGGTATTTCTTTGGATTCAATGACAAGCGTTATCCCAAAGATAAAGCCCCCGAAAATGCGGATGGAAATACTTAATTTCCCTTCTTTCACCATAATTAATGACGCTTATAACGCAAACCCGCTTTCAACTTTATCCGCTTTAAAAGAACTCGATAAAATCAATTGTTCAGGCAAAAAAATATTTATTTTCGCGGATATGCTTGAACTCGGAGATAAAGGTGAGCTTTATCACCGTGAAATAGGAAAATTTATAAATAATTCAACCGTAGGTTATTTAATAACAATCGGTGGTCTCGCAAAGTATACCGCCGAAGAATCTTCAGATAAAAACGTAAAAACCGCCGATTCAGTGGAAGAATGTTTCAATTACCTTAAGGAAATATTATCCGACAACGATGTTGTCATGATAAAAGGTTCACGCAGTAATAAACTTGAAAAAATTGTGGAAATGCTAAAACAAAACTAACTTTTGGAGTTAATACGAATGCTCTATAGACTTTTATATCCTCTTAAAGATTTGTATTTTGGTTTCAACGTATTCAAATATATTTCTTTCCGGGCTGCGTTTGCTGCTCTTACAGCAATGATACTCAGTATTGTGCTCGGCCCCTATGTTATAAGAAAACTCTATGAACTTAAAATCGGACAACCTATACGAAAAGAAGATTGCCTGCCTCTTTATGCGAAACACCAGACAAAATCCGGTACTCCTACCATGGGCGGGATGATTGTACTTATCTCTATAATTATTCCGACAATTTTATGGGCAGATATTGCAAACGAAAATATCATTATCGCTATTTTAGCTACCTGTTATCTTGGTGTTGTCGGATTTCTTGACGATTTTCTTAAAGTCAGCAAAAAAAATCCGAAAGGTTTACCGGCCAGAAAAAAATTTGCGGCTCAAACTATTCTCGGTTTAATTATCGGTATATACCTGCTTTTTTTCTCCAGCAACAGCGAATATATCCGGCAACTATATATCCCATTCTTCAAAACTCCAATAATTGCCGATATGGGTATAATCACAATTTTATTTGTCATACTTGTTATGAACGGAGCTTCAAACGCTGTTAATTTAACTGATGGGCTCGACGGGCTCGCCATCGGCTGTGTAATATCTGCTGCTCTGGCTTTATCTGTAGCCAGTTATGTTACCGGCCATGTGCTGTTCGCTAAATATCTTCAGCTTGTTCATATACCGGGTTCCGGTGAACTTACGGTTTTTTGCGCTTGTATCGCAGGAGCCGGACTCGGTTTTTTGTGGTATAACGCATATCCTGCTCAAGTTTTTATGGGTGATACCGGTTCGCTTGCTCTGGGCGGCGCGTTGGGAATCGTAGCCATTCTAATAAGAAAAGAATTTTCCCTTTTTATTATCGGCGGGATTTTTGTGATGGAAGCGTTATCGGTGATTATTCAGGTTATTTCTTTTAAAACCACAGGGAAACGCGTTTTCTTAATGTCACCAATTCATCACCATTTCGAGATGAAAGGCTGGCATGAATCCAAAATCACTATCCGGTTCTGGGTTCTTGGTATCATTTTCGCGCTTATTGGTATGGCAACATTAAAATTAAGGTGATATTATGCGTAAAGAAAAATTAGACAAAATCTTAAATCTCGGTAACGTGCTGATTCTCGGTTTTGGAGTAAGCGGTAAATCCGCTCTGCGTCTAATATCAAACGCGAAAAACTATATTAATATATATATTTGTGAACAAAATCAATCCTCAGTCGATAAAAACGATATTACCTGGCTTGAATCATTAAAAATTTCATTGTTTGACGAAAAAGAGACTCTTGCCGCAATCGATTCTTATAACATAAATACCCTTATTGTCAGCCCGGGTATTCACCTTGACCATCCTGTAATTATTAAATGCAGGGAAAAAAATATAAAGGTTCTCGGAGAACTTGAATTCGCCTCAACATTGCTTGAAGGCAACCTGATTGGCATTACAGGCACCAACGGAAAAACAACAACCGTTCATCTATTGCACGACATATTCAAAAACGCCGGTAAAAAATCCATGATGTCTGGCAATATGGGAACCGCCGTATCCGAAGTTGCCTCAGATTATGACGACATCGATTACCATGTAATCGAAATCAGTTCTTATCAACTTGAATTATCGGAGCTTCTCAAACTCGATTGCGCCATTGTTACAAACATTACCCCTGATCACTGCAATAGATATATATCATTTGAAGAATACGCAAAATATAAACTTATCATAGAGTCAAGGTTAAAACATAACGGTTTCTTCGTCTGCCAGATTGAAGACCTGCCATTGTATAGAAAACTTTGCGCTATTAATAGATACAAACACAATTGGTATCCCGTAGGCGACAGGCTCAACAAAAAAATCCCTTTTTACGCCGATATGCACGGGATTTGGTTTAACAAAAACACATCGTGGGAACTTGTCCTCGAAAGAAATAAAATAAAACTTCGCGGTGAACATATGTATAAAAACGCCGCCATGGCCGCTACTGTAGCATACTTAAATGGTATTGAACTTGAATCTATTTTAAATACCATCAGCATATTCATCGGCCTTCCTCATCGCGTTGAATGGGCAGGCGAAAAAAACGGAGTGAACTTTTACAATGACTCAAAAGCGACAAATATCGACGCAGTCCTTAAAGCATTAGATACCTTCTGCGAACCCGTTATATTAATACTGGGAGGCCGCGACAAGGGAGCTGACCTCAGCCTTTTAAAAGATAAAGTGTCCAAAAAAGTAAAAACAGCCGTTCTTATTGGTGAATCAAGCGATTACTACGAGAAATTTTTCTGCGGTTGCACAAAATTAATACGGTCATCGGATATGCAGGATGCCGTTTTAAAATCATATAAAAACGCACAACAAGGCGATGTTATCCTTCTCTCCCCCGCTTGCGCGAGCTTCGATATGTACAGGAATTTTGAGGAGAGAGGCGATGCATTCAAAAAAGCCGTATTACATCTTTTTGACAACGATAAATAATAAACCATAGGAGGATTTACCATGAGAACAAACGATTTTTACAGGTTAAAAGAAATTACGTATCTGCTCATAATCATTTTTCTCGCTATGTTGCTTTCCGGATGTGAATCGAATAATATTAGTTACAGAATTAAAGACGATTTCGGCGGAACTTATTACGCGAAAAAACCGGTAGAATATTCACAGCCATCTGACACAAATTCATACTCACAAACCGATGAGACAAGCTCTGTGGATAATTACGCGTCATATCAGGAGCAGGCAACTGATACAACATCATACACCGTCCAACGCGGAGAAACATTGTTCTCTATCAGCAGGAAATATGGCATAAACCCTCAAGAACTCGCCTCCGTTAACAACGTTAACCTGAATTATCATGTAAAAATCGGTGAAAGAATACAGGTACCTGCAAGTTCCAGCGACACTCAATCAGGTTCAGCTTTGGCACAGGCAGATACAACAGTTGATACACAACCTTCTTCATCGGCAACATCCACATCCGAGCGTTTAGCAGAAAGATCCTACGCACAACAAAAACCGCTCCCTGTTTTGACCGCCAGCAGCGCCATAACTTATGCTGTACACACGGTTCAAATCGGTGATACAGTATCAAATATATCTGAAAAATACAACGTTTCAGAGAGTTCTTTATGTAAGATAAACGGATTAAACAGAAATACAAACCTGCAACCAGGCACAAAAATTAAAATTCCTGTTAACTGAGAAAATTAAAAACAGTCTATGAAAAAATCTATTATCGGTATTATAACTGTAATACTGCTTCTACTGGCAATAAGCTCGGTAATGATTTACGATACCAGCGGTATTTTTGCTCAAGACAAGTATCATGACGAAAACTTTTTTTTAAAAAAACAACTTCTCTGGCTTGGGCTTGGTTTCATTACTTTTGTCTTTTTTTCTTACTTTCGATATGTAATGTTAAGAAAACTTTCTTTTTTCTTTATTGTCATTGTTATAGGACTGCTTTTTCTAACTATGATAAAACCGTTTGCCTGCCAAGCAAACGGCGCTTACCGGTGGGTGAAAATAGGCCCTCTGGTTTTTCAGCCTTCAGAAATCGCCAAACTTGTTTTGTGCATCTATCTTGCTGACCTTTTGTCCAGAAAACAGGAAAAAGTTAAGGAATTTTTCAAATCACTTTTTTTCCCATCGATACTTATAGCGTTCATTCTTTTCCTTGTTGTACGACAACCCGACCTCGGAACCACAGTCCTTCTCGCCACAATATGTGTTCTTCTGTTTTTTATTGCCGGCATGAAAACATCTATTTTCGTTTCTATTATCCTATCCGGCATGAGCGGTTTGTATTTTCTCATTATTATGTTCCCCTATCGTATGAAACGCATTATGACATTCCTAGATCCATTCAAAGACCCGCAAGGTTCGGGATTCCAGATTATTCAATCATTCATCGCTTTAGGGTCAGGTGGATTATACGGAATGGGACTTGGACAAAGTAAACAGAAACTTTTTTATCTGCCGGAAGCACACACCGATTTTATTTTCTCTATCATTGGTGAAGAATTCGGCCTTATCGGTACCTGCATCATCGTTTTTCTCTTTCTAACTTTCTTTTTATGTGGTATGATCATCGCTTACAAATGTATTGACCCTTTCGGGAAACTTCTGGCGGTAGCTATTACGCTTACTATTTCGATTCAGGCTATGATCAATATTTGCGTTGTAACAGGAATGCTCCCTACAAAGGGTATTCCATTGCCGTTTCTGAGTTTCGGTGGCTCCAATCTGCTCATTAATATCGCGTCAATCGGTATTCTGGTTAACATCGGAGTGCGTGGTAACAATTATGAGCCGGTCGAGGTCATAAAAGATAATTCAGGGTCTGTTAAATTAATGCCAAAAAAGAAAGCGTAATTGAAAAATGAAAATCTCTATTGCCGCCGGAGGCACAGGAGGCCACCTGTTCCCGGCATTAGGATTTTATGAAAACTTAAAGAACTCAAATAAAAATATTGAAGTTTGCTTTTTTGTGTCCACGCGCGATTTTCAGTATTATGACAAATGGGATACCAAACCCTATATTTTAAAAGCCATCGGATTTCCGCGAAAAGTCTCTTTATCTTTGTTAAAGTTTATGATATATTTTGTTAGAAACTTGTTTTACTCTATATATGTTATCCGGTCGGCTAAACCTGATATCGTTATCGGGTTCGGTGGTTATGTATCTGTTGCGCCTCTTCTCGCGGCGGTTATTTTGGGTAAACCTGTTGCTATACATGAACAAAATATAATTCCAGGAAAAGTTAATCGGGTACTCGCGCGTTTCGCGTCTTCGGTTATGCTCGGCCTAAAAGGCAGCGAAAAATACTGGCCCGAACATTTACAGAAAAAATTAGTATTTACGGGAATCCCTGTCAGGGATAACGCAAAACCTAACAAGGCTTTTTCAATTTTTGAACCTGACAACAGTTTTTTCACTGTTCTGATTATGGGAGGGAGCCAGGGATCACTTGTTTTCAACAATTGGATAAAACAGATTCTCCCTGAACTTAAAAGATATAGTCCTGAATTACGGTTTATACATCTTGCTGGAAAACATGAGGTTTCTGAGATAGAAAACGCGTATAACGAGTATGGCATTAAGAATACCGTATTTAATTTCCATGAAAAAATGGGTGAGATTTATCCATCCTGCGACATAGCCATATGCAGGGCAGGCGCGGGTACTCTCTCCGAGCTTGCATACGCTGAATTGCCGGCTATTGTTATACCGTATCCGTATGCAACTGATAACCATCAGTTTCATAATGCGAGTTCTTTCTATGCTCAGGGAGCTGTGGATCTTATTGAAGAAAAAAATTGCGGGCCGAAAGTCCTGGCAGAAAAAATTATTTTTTATTTGAATAATAGAGACAAGCTGAATGAAATGAAAAGAATCTGCGGCGAACTGGCCGTTAAAAACGCTGGAGACAAGATGTTGGAGGTAATTACACAAAATGCAAGTTTTCCTGAATAAAAAGTTTCATTTCGTCGGTATCGGCGGATGCGGGATGAGCGCTATCGCTGTATTCCTAAAAAATTACGGAGCGATCGTAACAGGATCCGATAAATGCGAAAGCAACTTTTCCAGACAACTTACCGATATCGGCATACCTGTTTTTATTGGCCACAAGGAATCTAATGTCCCTGAATGCGATTATATTGTCAAATCTTCAGCGATAAAAAATAATAACTGTGAAATATTAAAATCGCAATCCATGGGCATAAAAACTTTTATACGAGGCGAGATGCTCGGTGAAATTTTATCTGATAAAAAAGTTATCGCAGTAGCGGGTTCACATGGTAAAACATCTACCGTCGCGATGCTCTCATGGTTTCTTCATGTAGGCGGATTTGACGCAAATACTGTAGTTGGCGGCATGATGAACAATTTCAACAGCAATTTCCTTTTAAAAAACAGTGAGTGGTTTGTAACCGAAGCAGATGAAAGCGATAATACCATGAACTGTCTTAATCCGCAATTACTTGTACTCCTGAATATCGATGACGACCATATCGACCATTACGGGTCACAGGAAAAAATGATCGCGGAATACATAAAACTTGCCCGCAAAACAGGCAAACATATTGTTTTAAACGCCGCCGACAAAACTCTCTCGCCTATAGCCACAAGTGTTCCCGGCAAAGTAATTTATTATGGTAACGAATCGGGGTTCCATGTACCTGAGAACTCTATCGAATACCAGAATCACGGGACTTTCTTTAAAGTTAAATATAAAAATGAATTCGAGGAAGATTTTTATATTCCAATTCCCGGCAAAGTATTTTTAAATAATTTCCTCGCATCGATTACTGTCGCGTTCCATCTTGGAGTACCTATTTCAAAAATAAAGGAAGCCGCTACCACTTTCAGCGGTGTTAAAAGACGAACTGAAGACTGGGGAACGGTGAACGGGATTAAAATTATTGAGGATTACGCCCACCATCCTACCGAAATATCGGTTATGCTCGATTCGATATCAAAATGGCATAAAGGCAGAACTATCTGCATATTTCAACCGCACAGGTACACTCGCTCAAAACATATAGCTAATTTACTCGCAGAATCTTTTGCTAAATGCGATACGCTTATATTGACAGATATTTATTCCGCCGATGAACCTCCTATTGAAGGAATTACCGGCAAATTCGTGGCTGATGAAATCACAAAAAAAAGAATTTCGGGATTTTTATATATAAAGGAACTATCCGGTATTATCCCTTACCTTATGGAAAATACGAACAACAATGACGTAGTTATATTTATGGGAGCCGGAAATGTAGGCGCACTGGCACGTGAATTTAGAGATACACTTCTAAAACAACAGGTATCGAGCGAACTAACAGGTTGATGATGACTAATATTTTCGATTCCCTTAAAGATTATTTCACAAAAAATCCAGCGGAAGGCAAACTCCGTTCACACGAAGCTCTGTCCAGATACACAAGTTTCCATTGCGGCGGCAAAGCGGATTTTTTCTGCGATGTGAACACAATTAAAGGTTTACAGAAAATTGTCATTTTCTGTTACAAGAATACTCAGCCATTACACATTCTCGGATTCGGTACAGACCTTCTGGTGAAAGACCAGGGAATCAAAGGAGCTGTTATCAGGCTGACCGGCAAACCTTTTTATATTTTTGACAAAATTGACGAGCTGACTTATAAAGTCGGTTCAAGAACATCAATAACCAAACTTGTTAATTTCACTGCCAAACTCGGTTTGTCCGGATGTGAATGGTTAAGCGGAATCCCTGCTTCTTTAGGCGGTGCTTTAGCGCTAAATGCCGGCGCATATGGACATAGAATAGATGAAATAGTGCAAAGCATTACCGTTATTTTACCCGACGGTACACTAAAAACTTTCAGGAAAGAAGATTTGAGTTTCGCCTACCGCAAAGGACCATTTGATAATGGCGAAATAATTTTATATTCGGTATTAAAATTTACCCCAGCGAATAAAAACGAAATAAGAAAAATAGCAGAATCCATTTTTCAGGAACGATTAAACAAAATCCCAAAAGGATATAGCGCAGGATGTGTTTTTAAAAACCCGGACCCTCCCCATATAACAGCAGGCTCATTGATCGATCAGAGCGGACTAAAAGGAGCCAATGTTCAAGACGCATTCGTATCTGAAAAACACGCTAACTTTATTATAAACAGACAAAATGCTACAAGCGAGAATGTTCTTGAACTTATAAGGCAAATTCAAGATAAAGTTAAAAAAGTTAAAGGTATAGATTTAAATCTTGAAATCAAAATATGGGGGTAAACTATGATAAACAATACCCGATACACCAATCGCAAAACAAAATTCAACCGTTACAACGTAACCCTGAATTCGCGAAAAAGCAATTTCAACAGAAAATATTTTTTTAACGGATGTTTACAATTTCTGCTTATTGCCGGATGCGGCGCTTTACTGTCGTTTTTCGGAATCAAAGTTTATCATTACATGACAACCGATCCGTCGTTTATGATAAACAACATCATCATTGAGAACAATATAACTGTAACCGAAAAGGAAATTCTCAATGCTATCGGCCTTTGCAAAGGCTTAAATATTTTTAAAGCAAACGCAAAAGAATATATTGAAAAAATTTCAACATTCCCGAACATAAAGTCGGCAACAGTTGTAAAACAGTTTCCGGATACAATAGTTATTAAGGTACAGGAACGGACCCCGATATTCCAATTTCTTAACGGCTGTTACTTTTTTATTGATGAAGAAGGCATAGTTTTAGCTAAAATGTCACAAAAACCCGATCCGGCACTGCCTATCGTACAAGGCGTTCATATTCCTGAAGTTTGTTTCGGTGCAAAAATGGAACAGGAACAACTAAATATTGCATTAAAAGCTGTGGATGCGTATAATCATAGTAAAGTTAAAACAAACCTGGCAATCCAAAACTTTGATATTTCTCAACCTGATAATATAGTCATCCAAATGGAATCAGGAAACTATATTTCAATAGGAAATTCTGATTTTGTTTACAAGTTTATAAAACTCAATCAGATTTTACAGGATTTACATAAGAAAAATTTGGTTTTTCAAACTATCGACCTGAGATTTGAGAATGTACCGGTAATTTTAAGGAACATGGAATAATGACAAGAAGAAACCAGAACATTATTGTCGGCCTCGATGTCGGAACCACAAAAATTCTTACTGTGGTATCTGAAATACAAAATGACGAAATTAAAATTATTGGTATCGGTCATGCGCCTTCACAGGGATTGCGCAAAGGTGTAGTCATAAATGTTGAGAAAACAGTAGAAGCCATTGAAAAATCAGTTATTATGGCTGAGGAAATATCAGGCGTAGAGATAAATTCCGTATACGCGGGTATTGCCGGAGGCCATATCCAGAGCATAACAAGCAAAGGTATCCAGCGTGTTTCAGGAATTGATGGTGAAATCGGCGACGAAGATATAAAAAGAGTGGTTGACGCCGCCAAAGCAATATCCTTACCTATTGAACGCGAGATAATACATGTTATACCCCAGGAATTTATCGTTGACGGACAAAGCGGTATCCTTGACCCGCGCGGTATGGTTGGAGTCAGGCTTGAAGCGTTAGTAAACATTATCACCGCCTCCGTAAACTCAGCTCAAAATATTGTAAAAAGCATAAATAAAGCCGGTATCAATGTAGCTGGTATTATTCTTCAACCGATAGCCTCAAGTATCGCCACGTTGACCGAAGAAGAAAAAGAATCCGGTGTTGTACTAATCGATATAGGCGGCGGAACAACAGATTACGCCATATTTGCCGAAGGGTCACTGCGCCATTCCGGAGTTCTCGCGATTGGTGGAGACCATATAACCAACGATGTAAAAATAAGGTTCAATATACCGTCTCTGCGCGCTGAAGACACTAAAATCAAATTCGGTTGCGCGATGAAGACTTTAATCGAGGAATATGAAGAATTCGTTCTCCCGGGAACCTTCGGATACCCTGCAAGAAGCATTATGCGTAAAGAACTCTGCGAAGTTATCGAATCAAGAATGCAGGAAATTCTTGAAATCGTAAAAATCGAAATAGATAAAACCGATAACAGCAACTTAATTGGAGCAGGTATCGTTATGACAGGCGGAGCATCGCTTATGCCCGGCACATTAGAACTTGCCAACAAGATTTTCCACGTACCGGTACGGCTCGGTCTACCGCGCCCGCTTTCTGGTTTGAAAGAAAACAACCAATCTCCCATTTATTCTACCGGAATCGGTCTGGTTTTATATGGAATAGAACATATGGGCGATCATATCCAGATCATGCAGGAAGAAAGCGGCGGTTTTATTAGAATGGTTAAGGTAATGAGAGAAATGGTCATGAAATATTTTTAATGGAGGGAATCCTCATGCTGAAATTTGAAGAAACTGATAAACAAAATGTAAGAATAAAAGTTATCGGCGTTGGCGGTGGCGGAAGCAACGCGGTTGACCATATGATCGATATGGGGATAAAAGGCGTGGAATTCGCTGTTGTAAACACCGATGCCCAAGTGCTCGCCGGTTCAAAAGTAACTGAAAAAATACAAATCGGCAAAACCCTTACCCGCGGGCTGGGTACCGGCGGCAACCCAGAACTCGGGCAGAAAGCAGCTCTGGACGACAAGGATATCCTTATGGAAATCCTCGAAGGAGTCGATATCGCGTTTATAACCGCCGGATTTGGCGGAGGCACAGGTACAGGCGCTTCCCCGGTTATAGCCAATATCGCCAGAGAAATGGGCGCACTGACCGTAGGTGTTGTAACCAAACCATTCACTTTTGAAGGGAAAAAGAGAATGGCACAGGCAGAAGCCGGATTATATGAATTCTACGAAACAGTAGATACGATAATATGTGTTCCCAACGATAAAATCTTTGATATGATCGATCAGGAAACACCCATGCATGAAGCGTACCGCATCACCGACAGGATTCTCTACCAGGCTGTAGAATCAATATCAAAGGTTATCATCCAGCCGGGACTGATTAATCTCGATTTTTCAGATATCCGAGCAATTCTTTCAATAAAAGGAGCCGCCGTCATAGGGTTTGGCGAAGGTTCAGGCAAAGACAAAGCGGCAAAAGCTATTCAATCCGCTCTTGCAAGCCCTCTTTTAGAAACAAGAGATATACACGGCGCAAAAGGAATACTTATAAGCCTTATCGGCGGAAACGACCTATCGCTATATGAAGTCAATAATGCTATCGGCTCTATCCATGAAATAGCCGACGATAACGCCAACATTTTTATCGGCGCAATAATACAAAGCGAATTGAAAGACAAAGCTATGGTGACCCTTATCGCCACAGGCCTTGAAGCTGACTCCAAATCCAAATCACGTAAAAACGAACCTAACTTTTTCATAACTGAACCGCCTATGTGGGAATCCGAAGAACTTTCCGCGCAATTATCCGCAATCGACGAAGAACCTGTAGTTGAATTCGCAGATACAAACGTTGAAATTGAAACTAATGATCCATTTGAATCATCAGCTATTGAAGAACTGGAAGAAATCACACCTTTTGACGATAAAGAATACACCCGGGAAACCGATTCTGCTGAAAATGAAGAAATTACCGAAGAAAAATCGGAACCGCAAATAGATTATAATACACAACATGAAAACCGGTTCGCCTCAATCAAAAATTCAGATTCTTCTTATCCGCAATCTGAATTCTTCGAGAAATCCGATCCGACTTTATATAACGGAAGCAACCTCGATATTCCATCTTTTATGAGAAAAAAGAAAAATTCCAATAAAAATGAGGAACCGAAACTTTTTTAAACGATATCAAATATTTATCTTCTGAACATATTCTTGATTTTTACACATAAAACCAATCATTTAATCCGGGGCTGATATACTCCGGATTAAATAGTTGTTGCACTATTAAAAACTAAAACTTCACTTGATATCTTTATGGCCCGAAAAAAACGATCGATTAAATCAATAAAACAAAAATTATACTCTGTTCTGGGGTTAATCCTGTTTGTATTTCTTTATCTCCAGCGCGGCGATATATATAAATCAACTTCCACATTTTTCCAACCGCCTTCTGTACTTAACAATTCAATCGTCTATGTTCAAAAGGTTTATGATGGAGACACATTTCTCATTGAAAACTCGATTAAAATCAGGCTCATAGGTGTGGATACACCAGAAAGCTCGGAATCCAACAAATTATTCCGCGACTCTGCAAAATCAGGAATAAAACCTGAAAAGATTATTAGGCTCGGCAAGATTTCGTATAGTTTCACAAAAAAAATGTGCGAACACAAACGTGTCCGGCTTGAATTCGACAACCAGAAGAAAGACCGTTACGGAAGGTTACTCGCTTACGTTTACCTGCCTGACGGACAGATGTTAAATGAGTTGATTATCAGATCCGGTTATGGATTCGCGTATATTAAATTTCCTTTTAAGGAAGAATACCGTTCCAGATTTATATTTGCACAGGAAGAAGCGAAAAAAACCGCAATGGGATTATGGCACGAAAAACCGGGATTGTTTCAATTAGAAAAAGCCAACAGATCATAAATCCTTTTTGTTTTTGTTCCAGATCATGTCCATTTCTGCCAAAGTTGTTTCTTCGAGAGTTTTCCCTGAATCTATTATTTCCTTCTCGACTTTTTTGAACCTGTGAATGAATTTATCCACGGATTTCTGAGACAATTCCTCAGCATCATACCCTAAAAATCTCGCGAGATTCGAGACAGCGAAAAAAAGGTCGCCGATTTCTTCCTTGATTTTTTGATCATCGCCAGTTTTTAATTCTTCCGATACTTCACTCAATTCCTCATGAATTTTTTCTATGATCTGATCAGGGTGATCCCAGTCAAACCCAACTTTAGCCGCTTTTTTTTGAGCTTTTGAAGCACGCATCAGCGAAGGCAAATAAATCGGTATTCCGTCAAGTATTGATTCACGATGCCGATGGCTGTGCTCGGTTTTTTTTATTTTTTCCCATTGTTCAACCACCTGCCCAGCAGAATCGAGTTTATTCTCCCCAAACACATGCGGATGGCGGCGCACCATTTTTTCCATTGAGGTTTCTATAACGTTATTTATGTCGAATTTGCCTTCTTCTTTAGTCAATCTGCAGTGAAATATTATCTGGAACAGCAAATCACCCAATTCATCTTTCATCTTTTCATAATCTTCTTCATCAACCGCTTCAAGAAACTCATAGACTTCCTCGATGATATATTTTTTCAGCGATTTATGTGTTTGTACCCTATCCCACGGGCACCCATCAGGCGAACGAAGTTTGTCCATAAGGCTAACTAATTTGTCAAGAGGATGTTCAGGCATATCTTACTCCATTATTTTTTATTCCGATAAATTTCAGTTAATTCTATTTCAGAGAATATTTTAAAACACCTATATATTTTCCCGTATCACTCACGAAATCCATTTTCAGTTTTACAGGATAATAAACATCATAAACGGATTTTAGCGAACACGCAAACCGCTCATCTACCATTATAAACCATAAATTATCGTAATTGCGCAATATTATGTTTAACCGATATAAATCCATCAGAGTTTTCGAATTCACTACATCAATATTTTTAAATCCATAATATTGTAGTATTTTCGCGGTATCCGATTCGGTAGTTATGAATATATCTTTTTTACCATATACGCTGTTTAACCAGTTCGCGCAATCTTTATACGGTATATTCTTTTTTATTGAATGTTGTTCCAATAAAGTATCAATATTTACAGCGCAAATAGATATAATCAGTATTATTGTCGCAAAAGAATATTTATTCAGCGCAACCCCGGCTCCGATCAAAGCGTAAATAGAATATATCGCGCAAATATATATACCTTTATTATAATCGAACAGATTTATGTAATCCACACAAAACGGAACAAAAATCTGAAATCCGATAAATATGAGACAGCAGAAAGAAAACCGGTTTCTCGGTTTTAATTCAAATAATTTCCGATTTTTTTTAAAAATAAATAAACTCTGATAAAATGAATAACAAACTGCCACGAAGAGAATTACATAATAAATCTGTGTTCCTTTTTCTGCATTTACCCAAAACCCGAAAATGATATTTTTAAATATACTTAACGGACAAACCATATTTTTTCCGTTCGCGACAGTTATCTGATTTGTTATCAAACCGGATATGGCAATAAAGTAAAACACTAAAGATATTATAATCATAATGATGACCGATTTTAACCATATCGTTATAGGAAACTTCGATTTTTCAGAAATCAGGTAGCGCAAAATAAAATATTGAGCGGGAACCAGAACCAATGAGGTATAATCAGTACAATTAGCACACAGCAAAGATATTATAAAAACAAACAAATACTTTTTGAATACACCTTTTTTTATAATAAGAAAAAATGAATATTGATTTAAAACAATAAGAAATAATAAAAAACTGTATACCGATAATTCCTGCGCAAAATATATGTGATAGGCGGAAAAACAAAATATTATAAATCCCGCCATCGCCTGAAACCTCGATAAGAATAATCTGGAGGTTATATAACTTAGATATAAAGTTGTTATTGAGAAAAAAACAGAAAACAACCTGACGGAAAATGACTCGGCAGGAAATAATTTCAGCCATCCCCATAACACCAGATAAAAAAAAGGAGAAGAACATAAAGTAAAACAGTTATCTTTGACATGTGTCGCAGATAAAATATCTAAAGACGTCAGATACGCTTTAAACTCATCCAGCGATAAACTTTCGTTATCAAGGCAAAACAGGCGCACAAAAACCGCCACGGCAAAAACCGATATTAAAACCGCAAAAAAGATTTTTCTGTTTTCCTCAAAAAAAACTGGCAATAAACAAACCCCGATTTATTATTGCAATAGTTCTTTTAGCAGTTGATTTACTATAGCCGGATTCGCTTTACCTTTAGTCGCTTTCATAACCTGGCCGACAAGAAACGTAAACGATTTTTCTTTTCCGGCTTTATATTCCTGCACAACCGAATCATGCTGTTTGATTATATCAAGAATAATCACTTTTATCTCATCGGTATTACTGATCTGGACAAGCCCTTTTTCCTTAACAATATCACCAGCCGATTTACCTGTATCAAACATCTCAATGAACACTGTTTTGGCGATTTTCCCACTTATTGTGCCGTCTTTAATCAGATTTAACATTTGCGCGAGTTTTTCAGGAGTAACTGGACATTTATCTATAGTAAGATTTCTCTCCTTCAATTCCCTCAATAACTCCGATTGTATCCAGTTGCTGATCATCTTATAATCGGAATTGAGTTTCGCGCACTGCTCATAATAACCGGCAAGCTGTTTATCTGAAGTCAGAACTTCCGCGTCATATTCGGTTACACCATACTGGCTGACAAATCTAAGCTGGCGAGGGTACGGAAGTTCAGGCAACGTTTTTCGTATGTTTTCGATAAATTCTTCGCTCTGAATCATCGGTACAAGATCGGGTTCAGGGAAATAACGGTAATCATGCGCTTCTTCTTTGCTACGCATGGAAAATGTCTGGTTGCGGTCGGCATCCCATAATCTGGTTTCCTGAACAATTTTGCCGCCGGCAAGCACTTCTTTTGTCTGGCGCTCGATTTCATAAGATAATGCTTTCTGAACACCGCGAAACGAGTTCAGATTCTTGATTTCAGCCTTAACGCCGAATTTTGTCTCGCCTTTAGGGCGGATTGATACGTTGGCGTCACACCTGAGGCTTCCCTCCTCCATATTGCAGTCGCTTATACCAAGATACATCACGATATTTTTCAATGTATTCAGATACAGATAGGCTTCTTCCGGAGTTTTTATGTCCGGTTCACTGACAATCTCAAGTAACGGAATCCCTGTCCGGTTAAAATCCACACCGCTTTCCCTGCCTGTTTCCGAATGGAGCAATTTGCCGGCGTCTTCCTCGAGATGAACGCGTGTAATACCAACTTTCTTTTCCACTCCGTTATCCATAAAATTAACGTAACCTTGGTAACATACCGGTTTATCGTATTGCGATACCTGATAATCTTTCGGCAAATCGGGATAAAAATAATTTTTCCTGTCGAATTTGCTGAAATCTGAGATAGAGCAATTCAGCGCCAACCCGCATAAAACCGCGTATTCCAACGCGGTTTTATTCAACACCGGCAAAACACCGGGATGCCCAAGGCATATCGGGCAAACCTGGGTATTCGGCATCGATCCGAATACTGTGGCACACGAACAGAACAATTTTGATTTGGTATTCAACTGGACATGAACTTCAAGTCCGATTACCGGTTCGAATTCCATTATATTGAACTCCTTATACAAGATTTGGTTTCATTTTGTGAAAATCAGTACTGCGCTCGTAATTATATGCCGCTTTCAATACCACATCTTCCGAAAACGGTTTGCCGATTATCTGCATGCCAACAGGCAAATTTCGCGCCGTAAACCCGCACGGCACAGCCATACACGGCAACCCCGCAAGATTAATCGATATTGTAAATATATCCGACAGATACATGGTCAACGGATCATTGAGTTTTTCACCCAACTTAAATGCCGGAGACGGCGCAGTTGGCGTAACTATACAATCGACTTTCTCAAATGCCTTATCGAAATCCTGTTTGATAAGCGTTCTGACTTTCTGTGCCTTTTTATAATACGCATCGTAATATCCTGAGCTCAAAACGTATGTACCGAGCAGAATCCTTCTTTTCACTTCCGCGCCGAATCCCGCCGATTTTGAGCGGAAATACATATCTATCAGATCATCCGATTCAGCTGAACGGAACCCGTAACGGACACCATCGAATCTGGCAAGATTAGAACTTGCTTCCGCTGTCGCTATTATGTAATACGCCGCTATAGCGTATTCCGTATGCGGAAGCGAAACCTCAACTGCTTGCGCTCCAAGATCGGTAAACTGTTTTATCGCGTTTTTTATGGATAATTCAACTTCCTTATCCATTCCATCCACGAAATATTCTTTCGGAATACCAATTTTCAGCCCTTTTATTGAATCGCGCATTAATGATATATAATCCGGCACATCCATATTTACTGATGTGGAATCGAATTTATCATGCCCGCTGATTATTTTAAGCAAAAGGGCATTATCCTCAACATCTTTTGTAACCGGCCCGATTTGATCGAGCGATGAAGCGTACGCAACAAGCCCAAACCGCGATACCCTGCCGTATGTCGGTTTCATTCCGACAACCCCGCATAACGACGCGGGCTGGCGAATAGACCCGCCCGTATCCGACCCGAGCGCCATAATCACTTCATCAGCCGCCACCGCCGCCGCAGAACCGCCGCTTGAACCGCCCGGTATAAAATCCAGATTCCACGGATTGCGCGTCGGCCCATAAGCGGATGTCTCGCAAGACGATCCCATCGCGAACTCATCCATGTTCAGGTTGCCCACAAGTATGGCTCCGCTGTCGAGTAGTTTCTGCACAACTGTAGCGTTATACGATCCATTGTATCCCTTCAGTATATTGGAACCGCAGGTTGTAGGCCTGTGTTCATGACAAAGGTTATCTTTAATCCCTAAAGGAATCCCGGCAAGAGGCCCGACTTCTTCGCCTTTTGCGCGTTTTGCGTCAATCTGATCCGCAAGTTCGAGCGATTTCTCTTTATCGGTTAAAACAAAAGCGTTTATGCGCGACTCAACTTCTTCTATCCGCTTGAATACGGATTCTACAAGTTCGCGCGAACTTATCTGTCGTTTATTGAGCAAATCCATCAGCTCATGCGATGTTTTGGAATACAAACTCATTGTACTCTCCTTATATTTGGAAAAATTTATTCTATCACTTTAGGGACGATATACAATCTCTCTTTAAGAAGTGGCGATTGTTTAACCGCTAAATCCGTATCCCAAGTTTGCTTAACCTCATCTTCACGCATTACATTGTTTAATGGAAGTATATGCGCCGTAGGTTCAACATTATCGGTATTAAGCTCGTTAAGTTTGTTGACGTACTCAAGGATACTGTCAAGCTGGGTAGTAAAATTTCTCTTCTCTTCATCGGACAGGTATATCCGTGCCAGCTTGGAAATATAATCCACGTCTTTTTCTGTAAACGCCATGATTAATCTCCTTTAAATTAATATTTATATCAGAATTTTTCTTTAAGTTCAGGAAATACGGTAAGAAGCCTACCGCTGATTCGCAAAAATTGATCTATATCCAATGTTTCCGGCCGAACATCGCCGGGAATTTCCAATTCGTCCAGAATATTATCCACATCCTCGGCGGATAAATCCGCCTGCATACTTTTCATTGCCCTGTAGATACTATTTTTTAACATTTTTCGCCGTTCAGTAAAACAAAGTTTTACAAAATGATGAAAAAATTCCGGTTTTTCTATTTCATAAACTTTTTTTTCATACGGCACAAGCGATATTACCGCCGAAAAAACCTGAGGACTTGGGAAAAATGAAGACGGTGCGAAAATATCCTCGATAAACGCGTCAGCGTAATATTTGACAAAAACCGATATGGCGCTGTACTGTTTAATTCCTTCCGGAGCGACTATCCGCTGAGCAACCTCTTTTTGTATGGTAAGCGTAATCCGGTCAAATTTTTTATCGGACTGAAGAAGTTTAACGATTATCGGAGATGTAATATAATACGGAAGGTTCGATACAACTTTCGGCACCTTATTTATTTGCGAAATAAGATCGGACACTCTGCCGTATACATCCCGTTTAAGGAAATCACCTTCAATAAGATGAAAACCGGGTTTATCCTGAAAATGATGTTTCAGAAGAGAAGCGAAACGCGGATCAAGTTCCACACAAATAACTTCCGCTCCCGCCTCAAGCAACCGTTCTGTGAGTGATCCGATACCGGGCCCGATTTCGAGCACAACATCACCTGAGTTAACGTTCGCCGAACCAAGCAATGTGGATATAAGGTTTTCGTCAATTACAAAATTCTGCCCGTAACTTTTTTTTGTATATAAATTATTTTTTTTCAAATAATTTATGATGAAACTCTTATCTGTTAAGAGATGCGCGCTCATGATCTCTTTCCGCGACACAATTCCATGGCAAACTTTATTGCCTGTTCCATACTCGCCGAAGTTGCAATATTTTTACCCGCAATGTCAAAAGCGGTACCGTGATCTGGCGATGTGCGTATTATCGGCAACCCTAAAGTTACGTTCACTCCGCTATCAAACGCGAGAGTTTTTATGGGGATCAAACCCTGATCATGATACATTGCAACAACGATATCGGATTTACCCTGCAGAGTATCCCAGAAAACGGTATCCGACGGGAAAATTCCGGTTACGTTTATTCCTTCGGCTATTGCTTTGTCTACTGCCGGCTTGATTATCAATGTTTCTTCATTGCCAAGCAATCCTTCCTCACCCGCATGGGGATTCAATGCACATACTGCAATGCGTGGTTCGGTAATTCCTGCCATTCTCAATCCTTCATGACTTATTTTTATCGCTTCATATACCCTGTCGGGAGTAAGTTTTCCAAAAACTTCCCTCAATGGTATATGTATTGTTGCCAGAACAACTTTCAATCCTCCTCCGGCAAGCATCATTGCATAATTTTTGGTTTTTGTCAGATACGCGAGAAATCCTGTATGCCCGTGAAAATCACACCCGGCTTCATTGATCCCTTTTTTGTAAATGGGAGCGGTTACAATCGCGTCGATTTTTGAATCCAGCGCTGAATAAACAGCCTGTTTGATTGCTTCCAAAGCAAGAAGAGATCCGTTATTATCCGGATATCCCGGGCTTACACTGAAACTCGCCTCAGGATTGACATCAATAACATAAACTTTATCTTCGTATTTGATATCCTCTTTTTTATTAAGCGGTACAAACTGCATATCCAATCCGAAAAGATCTCTGTAAAATTCAAATACCTGAACGCTACCGAATAAAACGGGTACAAAATCGAATCCGGTAATTTTAAGATTTATTATCGATTTTATTATTATCTCGGGACCTATACCCGCGGGATCGCCTATTGTGATACCGATAACGCATTTGTTCTTCATGAAAACGCTTTCTCTATGATTTATGACTTGTTATATATTTCAATGTACGATTTTTTCTTCAATCCCTGAATCCATTCATCCCATAGTTTGCTTGCTTTGTCTTTCAGGATTACGTTTTGGATTTCTTCCTGAACTTCGGATAACGGCCTGACCCGTTCTTTTTTCTTCTGTTTCACCAGGATTATATGGTATCCGAGTTTGGATTTTATGATATCGCTTATCTGCCCGACAGGCAACGAGAAGGCGGCTTTATCTATCTCTTTAATATGTTGTCCGCGTGAGAAGAAACCGAGATCGCCTCCCTGTTGGGCATGAGGATCATCGGAGTACTGACGCGCCAGCGCAGCGAAATCTTCCCCGTTTTTTATCCTGGATAATATATCTTTCGCTTTTTTATAATCATTTTCTTCATTGCCGGTAAACCGAATAAGAATATGAGACGCCCTTACCAAAGGGTCTTCCCTGAATTTATCGCCGTGTTCGTTATAGTATTTTGTAATATCGACAGGAGAAATTTTAAATCTCGCTCTTTCCCTGATATGAGCCGTAGCTTTACCGATCATTATATTTTCCGAGATAGTTTTTTTCAGTTGATCGATATTCATTCCCTGTGACTCGAGGAAAATCTTAAATTGCAGTTCGGAATCAAAATCCTGTTTGATTTTTTCGTATCGTTCGTCGATTTCTTCTTTGGTAGCGGTAATATTTTTTCGTTGCGCTTCCTGCAGAATCAGTTTGTTTTCAATAAGCTGATTAATCCAGTAATCTTCTGCTTTCGCCAGATTCTGTAAGAATTCTTCTTCCTCGTATGATTTTTCATACTTGTTTATAATCGGTTTCATCCTCTCTTCAAGTTCAGAGAGTGTAATAACGTCATCATTGACTCTTGCGATTATCCTGTCTTGTCCGGCAAAAGCGTCCCTGAAAAAAATGAGTAGCAACATTCCTATAAGTGAGAAATATTTCATAAATAAACCCCTTATATTTAAACATGATTCAAATTTCAGCTTATTTGTTTCAGGGCATTCTATCACACTGGGGAACCTCTTTCAAAATACTTTTTATCAATGCTGTCTTTTTCAAATTCGAGACGTTTTTTACCCTGTAATATTTCAACCCGTCCTCGGTTATAAAATTGTTTCCTGTTTTCAGCAACAGTTTATCATCTTTCAGTTCAATATAATCAATTTTTTTGGATGCGGCATAAATTTTAATCAATACACAATCAAGGAGTATTTCAACATCTTCCGGCACAGGCCCATAAATATCCTCGAGTTCTTTTTGTAATTCAATAACCTGGTTCTCCTGAAATATATCCTGGATCCGGCTGTATATAGCCATTCGCTGTGTTTCCGAAGATATATAATCAGCAGGGATAGCCGGTTCCAAACCGAGTTTCAACACAACTTCGGGCAATTCAGGCACCTGTTCTCCTTTAATGCTCATAATGGCGTTTTTGAGCAATTTGCAGTACAAATCAAACCCGACAGCGGCGATATTGCCATGCTGTTTTTCGCCGAGTATATTGCCTGCACCCCTGATTTCGAGGTCGCGCATCGCTATCTGAAACCCTGCACCGAGATGCTGATGTGTCTCGATAGCGTCAAGGCGTTTTTGCGCCTGTTCAGTCGGTATTTTGTATGGAGGCACAAGAAAATAAGCGTATGCCCTGTTCTTGAACCTGCCTACACGTCCGCGCAACTGGTATAAATCGGCAAGCCCGAACATATCTGCCCGGTCGATTATAATTGTATTCGCGTTAGGTATATCTAACCCGGATTCTATGATCGTTGTGCATAAAAGAATATCTATTTTGCCGGACCGGAACTCCTCCATTACATGTGCAAGCTCTTTTTCATGCATCTGCCCATGCCCGACAGCAATTGTCGCATCAGGCACGATCTGCTGGAGTTTATCCTTTATCTTGTGTATGCTTTTTATCCGGTTGTGCACAAAATAAATTTGACCTTCGCGATTAAGTTCCCGTGTTATCGCGTTCTTAATTATTTTTTCATCGAAAGTGGTAACATATGTTTCAACCGGCAACCTGTCTTCGGGCGGTGTGTTTATTGTGCTCATATCCCGTGCGCCAACCAGAGACAAATACAGCGTCCGAGGGATAGGAGTAGCGGTTAGTGTAAGTACGTCTACAAGTCGCCTCATCTTCTTGAACTGTTCTTTGTGGCGTACTCCAAAACGTTGTTCCTCGTCAATTATCACAAGGCCTATATCCTTAAACTTTACGTCATTCTGGATCAACCTGTGGGTTCCGATCAGGATATCGACATTGCCTTCCGCAGTATCTTTTATTATTTTTTTCTGTTCGGCTACGGTTTTAAACCGGCTCAACATATCTATCCTCAGAGGATAATCCGCCATTCGTTCGGAAAAAACTTTATGATGCTGTTGAGCCAAAATAGTTGTAGGCACAAGCACAGCTACCTGCTTGCCGGATATCGCCGCCTTAAATGCCGCTCGGATAGCTACTTCTGTTTTGCCATAACCCACATCGCCGCATATGAGACGATCCATAGGACGCTGTGATTCCATATCGTCTTTGATTGACTTTATGGCATTTAGCTGATCCTGTGTTTCGTCATAAATGAACGATGCCTCAAATTCCCTCTGCCATGCCCCGTCATGATCAAATATGTTACCACGCAAAACCTTTCTTGCCGCCTGAATCTCAAGAAACTCCGATGCCAGATCGTATATCGATTCCTCCACCTGTTTTCTTTTCTTTAACCAGCCTGGAGTGCCTAGCACATCCAAAGGCGGAGTCTCCTGATACCCGCAACCGATATACCTGCGTACCAGATTTGAATGAATAAGCGGCACAAAAAGTTTGGCTTTGTTTGCGTACTCAATAACCATCATATCTTTTTTTGTACCGGTTTGCTCTATTTTCTGTACACCCTGATACATTCCTATCCCGTAATTCACATGAACAACAAGATCGCCCGGATTAATGTCGATTACCTCACGCATAGGTGCGGTATATTTGAATTTCCGCTTCGCCCGCCGAACCTTGTACCTTCCGAAAATCTCCTGATCGGATATTACCGCAAACTGGTTCTCTGGGAAAATAAACCCTCCGCTTACCTGCCCGACGATCGACGGACAAGATGTTATCGGGTCAAATCCTTTGTCTGCGCATATCTCAAAAAAACGCTGTTTTTCACCAATATTGTTGAAACTGAGAACAACGGTATATCCATCATCAATAAGCGTTTTTATCTCAAATAAACTCTCATCTATATAATTGGACGGTTTTTTCTCGCCTGCTAAATTCTCCAGAAAGTGAGCCAGATTTATACCGAAGAGAACCTGATAATTCGACATAAAAAACGGTTCGCTCGATTGAATACCCTTTGACACACCGGCATGGCTGAACTTTGCTATACTCGCATAAAGCTCTCTCTCAGATAAATAATAATCCCTGTTGCCGCAAATAAAATTCTCAATTGAATTTATCTTTTTGATTACATCTTCAGGCTCATCGATTATTACTAAAGTATTATCGGGAAAATAATCAAAAAATGAGACGAGTTCATTTTTATTCCTGTAATATTTCTGCTCGTCTGCAGGGAAAATTATAACTTTATCCGATGACCGTTCCGAAAGTTGAGTTGCCGGGTTGAATACGCGGATTGTATCTACCAAATCGCCCCAGAACTCTATGCGGTATGGCATCTCGTAATACAAAGAGAACACATCGATGATTCCGCCTCTCACACTATATTCGCCGACACTCTCCACCCTGTCGACTCTTTTGTATCCGAGATGAAATATTTCACGTATGAATCCTGAATAAGATATACTCTGTCCGGTTTTAAGTTCCAGAATATGTTCCGTTAATATCTTTTTTCCCACTACTTTTTGTATTATTGAGCTAATTCCGGCGGTTACGATAATGTTCGCCGATGGCGCGGTAATCAATTTATGCAATACCTGAAACCTGTCCGCGCAAACATCTACATGCGGGGCGATTCCTTCATGTGGCAATATTTCCCACGCAGGGAAAGTAGATGTCATGCCCGGATTAATCAATTCGAGATCGTCAAACAGCTGTTCTTCTTCCTTGCCGCCTTTATTTATTATGAGAACGGGAGAATTCAGTTCCGATTGCAATTCCGTAATCAACATCGGGCGCGATACGTTCCATAAACCGGAATAGACCACTCCCTTTTTCCCGCGCAACGGATCGAGGGATGATTTGAATTTAGGTAAATTTTTAAATATAGAGCCTATTCTTGTATCCATAAAAAAGAAAATCTAATAGAAAACCCATGCGATAAATAGCATTAAGTTTGAGCAATTTATTTTTCAAGAGGTACAAAAATAATTCAAACAGGCACAAGGTCACAAAAAAGAAAAGATTCTCTCAGGACCTTTTCACCGACAGAAAAATATATTTTATTTTTAAATATGGGCCCGTCATAAACAAACGAATGAAACTCCCCGTTTTCGCCACACGGATCGGCATTCGCGGGAAGGTTCTCAAGAAAATCAAGGTCGAGATTTTTACCGGCAAATGAGTTATCGAGAATTTTTGTGTCTATACATGTTGTTACCGCTTTAAAACCATCAGAAACAAACTTTTTGTAAAGAAATAACGTATCATTCTCCCAGAGAGGAAACAAAGCTTCCATTTGTATTTGGGATAGATTCTTCTCACGATATTTTCTTAAATCCTGAAGAAAAATATCTCCGAAGGCAACTTTAGATACTCCCTGATCTTTATATTTTTGCAAAAAACAACTCATGCGGTTTTCGTAAATATCGTTTGTAGAATCTTTTGGGATATAAACAATATCAAGGTTCAGCCCGATTGAATCAGCCTGTTGTCTCAAGAGTTCACTGCGAACCCCATGCATACTGATCCTGTCATAATCTTCGGTAACCGTTGTAATTAAAGCGGTAACATCGTATAAACCACTATTAAAAATAGTATACAATGCCATGGAACTGTCTTTTCCACCGCTCCATGTGAACAATATTTTCTCTTTCACTCTCTTCCCTTTTTTTTCTCTAAGGATATCGGGAAGATAATTTAGAATCAATAAAATACATAAAAATTTTTTCAGGAAAAAACTCCGGCTATTTTGTACCCGCAGAACGAACAGTTTCCATCTTTTATTTTGTTATCGAGAACATAATATCCATACCGTTTTATAACCATTTTCCCGCAAGACGGGCAATAGGTATTTTCCGCCGGATGCCCTGGCACATTTCCCAGATAAACGTATTTTAATCCTCTAGCTTTGCAGATATCCAAACACCGGTTCAAAGTAGATACCGGAGTAACAGGAAGATTGCGCAATTTGTATTCCGGATGAAACCTTGAGAAATGCACAGGCACTTCGTTGCCTATTTCACCTGAAATCCATGAAGCCATTTCAGTGATTTCTTTTTCCGAATCGTTCATTGTAGGTACAATCAGAACAACCAGTTCGAGCCATTTTCCGCTGTTTTTTACTCTTTTTATGGAATTAAGCACAGGTTTGAGCGAAGCGCCGCATATTTCACTGTAATATTTCTCAGAAAACCCTTTAAGATCTATCTTTACAGCGTCAATTTGGGTAAGCAGTTCATCTTGCGCCTGTTGGGAAATAAATCCATTGGTTATGATCACACTCTTCATGCCGGACTCATTGGCGAGTTTGGTTGTATCGTACATGAACTCATAAAAAATTGTCGGTTCACTGTAAGTATAAGCGATGCAGGCACTGCCGGACGATTTAGCCTGAGCCACAACGTTTTCAGGCGATATATAATTGCACACTATATCCTCAGGTTTCGCCTGGGATATCTGCCAGTTCTGGCAGAACTTGCAGGATATGTTGCACCCGGGTGTAGCAAGCGAAAAAGCGTTTTGGGACGGTTTATAATGAAACAACGGTTTTTTCTCTATCGGATCAACATGCAAAGCGCATATCCTGCTATATACAAGAGTGAAATACATCCCTTTCCTGTTTTCCCTTACACCGCACAACCCTCTGGAACCGTCCGGTACATGGCAATTGCGCGGGCAAAGACCGCACTCCACAATGTTATCCGCGAGTTTTTTATAATGGTACGCCTCTTTAGTAAACTTTATATCCGATGAAACCGAATTGCCTGAAGATTTTTCTATGTTCTGATTGAGAGCGTCAAGCGAAGCGAACAAATCCTTATCTTTGAGCAAAATAGAGCCTATACCCATTGCACAGGCTCCTTTTGCGCAGAACTCAAGAAATTCACGCCTGTCGACACTTTTATCGAAAACAGGAAACATCGGGCTCATTTATTATCCTTTTCCTCAGTTTTCGGCAAAGACACATATTTGGCAACAAGTTTATCGCAGATACTTTTTGACATTCCCCTCAAATTCTCTTCGCCTTTGGAACTGCCGTTCTCGGCAATTACTGTTTTGCCTTGTTTTGTCTCAATCATTCTCACATCGGTTTCATACAGATCGCCAAGTTTAGCCACATTACCGGTAACTATATATTCGACACCCAATATTTTTCCCAGTTCAACTGCCGTCGAAGGATCAACCGAATTACCTACATTCAGATTTTTTTCCTCGATCATTTTTTTTGTCTGTATCCTGTCAAAAACCTCGAATTGATTTGATTCCAATAACCCTGTTGATATCATATCAGATACAACTTGCCCGTAAACCGCGTTTTCCTGCGCGGGGATATCTTTAAAAAGAAGAACAGCCATCTTCGATTTACGCACCGGTATAATCGGCTGTGATTGTGTTTGCGCAGTCAATTCCTCCGATTTTTCCGGTTCAGGTTTTACCGTTTTTGATTTTTTACCCGCTGGTTTCTTTGAGCTTGATTCAGTATCGGATTGCATTTTCGCCCTGTATTTTGCCAGCCTGCAGTTCTGAGCGGATTCAGATGCGATTTTCTTTATGATCGGATTCCAATCTTTCTCCGCCAGACGATCCAGCGGTTGAATCGCCCTCGGATCCGCGATTTTTCCTAACGCGCCGGCCGCCGCTCCGCGTACACCCATATCGGAATCGCTAAGCACAAAAATCAGAGATTCCACCGCAGACGGATCACCTATATACCCCAGAGAATTCGCGGCTTCTTTTCTGACATCGCCATTTGGGTCTCCAAGAGCGTTTTTAAGAGCCCTGACCACTTTTTTTGTACCGTAATATTTAAGGTCTTTCGCGGCTTCTTTCCTGGCGCCATTATCAATACTGTTCAGTTTTCTTAAATTCAAATCAACTGTGCCCGAATAAACAAAATCACAGGAGATAAACACTAATGATATAAACATCATTGAGGCAAAAACAGATTTTACGATTTTTTTCATTTCAATTCTCCATTTTAAAAATTATATTGCGGTTAATTAAAGTAATGATATAACAATAATATACATTTATAAAAAGAAGAAAACATAAAAAGGGCATTATGAAAATTATTTTACCATTCATTTTATTTTTTTCCATATCCTTTTTCTACACCGCAGATCAATTTCACCTCTGTGCTCAAGAAAATAACATAACCGAAACTCTTATTGATAACGATTCGGCGATAAAAGAAAACAACGGCGAATTAAATGAAATAAATAACGCCTTTAAGTTTTACCAGCAACAGGATTGGATTAAGGCGAAAGAAGAATTTGAGAAAATTATCGAAAAAAAACCTGAAAGTTACAGAGCAAACTTAATTCTCGGCAACATTTATTCCTTTTTAGGAGAATATGATAAATCTATCACCCAATTTAAAAAGTGCAGTCAAATACATAAGAATAAATATCACCCTTACTTCAATATGGGACTTGTATACCTCGAACAAAAAAAGTATAAAGAAGCTCTGGATTGTTTTAATAAAACCGATGAAATCATACCCGATGACTACAGAGTAATATTTAAAATAGGCGAAGTTTATTTTTTCCAGGGAGATTATAAAAATGCCATGCAGTATTTCCAGAAAACTTACCTTATCAATAATCAGTACCACAAAAATATATTCAGGCTGGCTGAGACATATCATAAACTCAATATGTTTGAGGAAGAATCGCAGTTATATAAACGCCTTATCGATGAAAAACCGACATTTACGGCATACTATATGCTCGGTTTATCAAGGTATTCCGCAGGAGACCATAACGGCGAGATCGAGGCATATAAAAAGGCGCTTGAATTCAAGTTCGATAAAGATATTATCTACAATTTGGGTGTTTCCTATTATGAGACAGGCAAACTTCAGGAAGCGCTGGCTGAATTTGTGAAGATCGCTTATGAAAACGGGCAACCCAACGCAAACGCGCTTTATTACATGGCGATAATCTACATAAACCAGGGCGATTTCTCTAAAGCCTGGGAAACCCATGAGAAACTCCGCGATATATCCGCTGAAAAAGCTGATGAAATTTATAATCTACTGAAAAAATAATGATTTTATTTTACAAAAGTCTCTATTTTCGCGCCTTTTTTAAGTTCAGCGATATATTTATTCAGCTCCTCGCTATATTTCTGATCCATAATAATTTTCTCAAGTGATGATCTCGACTCTTCAAGAGACATAAGCCCACCCTTTGCTTTTATATCATCCACTTTAAAGATATGGTATCCTGTTTTTGTTTTCACAACATTGCTGATCTCATTTTTCCTGGCAGGTACAAAATCGTTTCCCAACTGTTGAAAAAGCATGGTTTTGGCATAAAACCCGATTGAACCGCCGTTTTCTTTTGATCCTTGAGAATACTCGGCTACAATCTTTTTCCAATCGGCACCACCGTCAAGTTTCTTTTTCGCTTCAAGCATTTTTTTATGAGCCGCCTCGGTTTTCGACTGGGAATCATTATCTTTAACCTCAATCACTATCTGACTGAGTTTAATCATTTCATCAGACCGACTTAACTTGTATCTATACTGCTCGTACAACTGGCCGATTTCCTTATCGCTTATTTTTATGTTCGTGTACGGTACTTCCTTATCAAGCATTTTTTGAATATACATTGATTTTTTTACGGAATTCCGGAAATCTTTTTCTGACATATTCTGCGACTGGAGACGTTGTTTATACTGTTTATCATCCACATTATCTTTAATTTTCCTCATTTCCTGATCAACCTCACCTTCAGATACGATTATTTTTGTATCAACCGCTTTTTGAAAAACAAGTTCACTCGAAATCAGTTTATCCAGGGATTGCTTAATAATAAAATCCATACCGTATTCGGGCATTTGATAGTATTTGCGCGCTTCATCCAGAGAATTCTTCATGACATTTACCACACGGTTAAGTTCTGCTTTGGTTATAGGTACACCATTTACCTTAGCCGCCATCTGTTCCTGAGGAATAATTTCAGGTTGAACTCCCTTCGAAACCGATTTATCGTCGTTGTTGCCTGATTGAGCAGTTGCACGCAACGCAAATAACGCGATGATCATAGCGAAAACAATTGAACACATTCCTTTTTTCATATACAGCCCTTTCATAATATTAAGTAAATAATAAAATCAAATAATACTGATTATAAGTCAATCGAATAAAAAATAAATATTTTTTAGAACTACTTAATATTTTATTACGGACAGAGCAAATATAAAATAAATACTTATTCCCATTTTTTACTTTTTTTTGTGCTAAATTAAGATAAATTTGAAAAAAATAATCAAATATAATAATTTTGCCTTGACATGAAAAATTCCTGCTGATAGATTGAAGCAAAACAAGGTCAAAATTACACATTTGAAAAATGATCGGTTATAATAGCCAGTAGTATGGTTACCCAAAAGATAACCGTACAAACAAACAAACCTAAAAAGGAGGTATTATTCTCATGGCTGAAGGTTATTGTGTAAAATGCAAAGCGAAAAAACAGATCGCTAACGAAGAAAAAACCACAATGAAAAACGGAAAACCAGCTTTAAAAGGCACTTGCCCAACATGCGGAACAGGCATGTTCAAAATTATGCCGAAACAATAATAAGGTTTTACCTTTTATATTAAAAGAGAGGGCGTTTTTTTCGCCCTCTTTTTTTGTTTAATTACCAGAATCATGGTTACAAAAAAAAATTGTACTTGCGCTAAAAATGATATATAATCCCCCTCCGGCATTTAAAAAAATCATGCAAATCAGAAAAATAAAAAAGAGGGGTTTTGTATGCAAATAGCTGAAAGAGTAAAAAAAGTATCTCCATCACTGACTTTATCTATCGACGCGAAAGCAAAAGAAATGAAGAAGCAGGGATTGGACGTAGTTGGATTCGGGGCCGGAGAACCCGATTTTGATACTCCTGATTATATAAAAAACTCAGCTAAAGAAGCACTTGATAAGGGAATGACAAAATATACCCCCGTAACCGGCACAGTCGAACTGAAAAACGCTGTATGCGATAAATTTAAACGCGAGAACAACCTCATTTACAAACCCGAACAGATCGCCGTTTCCTGCGGAGCCAAACATTCTCTATACAATTATTTCCAGGCAACAGTAAATCCGGGCGATGAAGTGCTTATTCCCACACCTTACTGGGTAAGTTATCCGGAAATGGTAATACTTGCCGGAGGAAATCCGGTTTTTATCAAAACAGACAAATCAACAAACTATAAAATTACTCCGGAAATACTTGAAAAATATATAACCCCAAAAACACAATCGCTTGTACTTAATTCGCCATCAAACCCATCGGGCGTGATGTATAATGAAAATGAGCTGAAAACTCTGGCCGATTACTGCGTGAAAAAAAATCTGGCTGTAGTATCCGATGAAATTTACGAACATCTCAGTTATGAGTTTGCGCATATAAGCATCGCTTCTTTCGGCGAGGAAATAAAAAATCTGACCACGGTAGTAAACGGAGTATCCAAAGCATACTCGATGACAGGCTGGCGAATCGGTTATCTGGCTTCAAATGTGGACGTGATAAAAGCTATAAACAAAATCCAGGGGCACAGCACATCAAACCCTACGACTTTCGCAATGTACGCATCTGTTACCGCATTGAACCAGGGGCTTGATTTTGTCCACAAAATGAAAGAGGAATTCATTAAAAGACGCGATTATATTGTAAAAAGGCTCAATAATATAAAAGGCATATCATGCGCGGTTCCTGAAGGAGCTTTTTATGTATTTCCGGACATCAGCGCGACGGGAGTGAAATCAATGGAATTCTGCGAAAAACTGCTTGAGAAAAATTATGTCGCATGCGTTCCCGGAATCGCCTTCGGGCACGACGACAATATGAGGTTATCTTACGCATGTTCAATGCAGAATATCGAAAAAGGGCTCGACAGAATAGAACAGTTTGTCAATTCACTTTGAAGTAATCAATTCCATTATACGATAAGGATCTAAAGCATGGGATTATCTCTTGTAGAAAAAATTATTCAGAATCATCTTGTTTCCGGTAACCCGAAACAATTCGGTACAGAAATCGGAATCAGGATAGATCATACGTTAACCCAGGACGCAACGGGAACTATGGCTTGCCTTCAGTTTGAGGCCCTGGGAATACCGAAAGCAAAAACCGAGTTCTCAATAAATTACGTCGATCACAATACAATGCAGATGGGTTTTGAGAATGCTGACGACCATTTCTATTTACAGACAGTCGCATCGAAATACGGTATCTATTTCTCGAAAGCCGGAAACGGTATCTGCCACCAGATCCATCTGGAACGGTTCGCGATACCCGGTAAAACACTTCTGGGCTCCGACAGCCACACGCCGACTTGCGGAGGTATTGGTATGATGTCGATAGGAGCCGGCGGACTTGATGTCGCTATCGCGATGGGAGGAGGCCCTTTCTATTTTCCGGCACCTAAAATTGTGAAAATTGAATTAACCGGAAAACTCCAGCCATGGTCAAGCGCGAAAGACGTAATTTTAACTGTTCTGCAAATACTTACCACAAAAGGTAACGTGGGTACCATTGTTGAATACGGAGGCGAAGGCGTAAAAACATTGTCTGTAACCGAACGCGCTACAATAACAAATATGGGCGCTGAATTAGGGGTAACCACATCCATTTTTCCCAGCGATAACCGTACTTACGAATTCATGAAAGCACAGGGGCGGGAAAAAGAATGGATCGAACTTTGCGCCGATCCGGATGCACAATACGAAAAGGTTATCAATCTGAATTTAAGCGAAATCGAACCGATGATAGCTAAACCCCACAGCCCGGATAATGTAGTGAAATTAACCGAAATCGAGGGGTTGAAAGTGGATCAGGTAGCCATTGGAAGCTGTACAAATTCGTCTTTATACGATATGTCGCTCGTGGCAAAAATACTTGAGGGTAAAACAATACACCCAGAAATGAGCCTTGTTATCGCTCCGGGTTCCAAACAGGTATTTAAGATGCTCGTGGACAACGGAATGCTCACAACCATGATTTCCGCAGGCGCGCGAATCGCTGAATCGGCTTGCGGTTTCTGCATCGGGATCGGGCATACACCCCGCACAAACGCTGTGAGTTTGCGCACCAATAACCGCAACTTCTTCGGGCGGTCAGGCTCAAATTCCGCAAACATATACCTTGTCAGCCCTGCTGTAGCGGCTATTGCCGCGTTAACAGGTGTCATCACAGACCCGCGCAAATATGGCACCCAGCCGGAAATTGTTCTTCCGGAAACTTTTACTATTGACGACACCATGATTCTCGCTCCAAGCGATAATCCCGACAACGTAACCGTAGCCAGAGGCCCCAATATCGGGCAACCGGCAAAAAATACGCCTGTACCCGATACTGTTTGCGGACACGTACTGCTTAAAACAGGCGATAAAATCACTACCGACCATATAGCTCCGGCAGGATCAAAATTAAAATACAGGTCCAATATACCTAAATATTCCGAATTCGTATTTGAACCGATAGACACTACGTTCCCATCAAGAGCCGCTCAGGACAGGGATAAAGGTTATCATGGATTTATTTTAGGCGGAGAAAGTTACGGGCAAGGATCCAGCCGGGAACACGCGGCAATATGCCCGATGTACCTCGGAATCAGGGTTGTACTCGCAAAATCAATAGAACGCATTCACTCAGCAAACCTTATAAATTTCGGTATACTTCCGCTGTTTTTCGATAACCCGCAGGATTATGATACTATCGAACAGGGAGACGAACTGGAAATTTCTAATGTCAGAGAAACCCTTTTGAATAATCAGCCTTTAAAAATCGTAAATAAATCAAAAGGATCTGATTTCGCTGTTAAATACAATCTCACGGAAAGGCAAAAAAATATACTTCTGGCAGGCGGATTACTCAACTACACTCGCCAGCAGGCATAATAATAAAATCATTCATTACAGGAGAGGAAATGAATAAAAACGATTATTTCAAAACTCCGACTGACGGAGAAGGAATAAAAATTCTTAACGGATCGTTATCCGTACCGGATAACCCGATAATACCTTTTATTGAAGGTGACGGTACAGGCCCCGATATCTGGAAAGCATCAAAACCGGTTTTGGATTCCGCGGTAAAAAAAGCATACAGAGATAACCGCAAAATATGCTGGATGGAAATTTTCGCCGGTGAAAAAGCAAATAACCTTTTTAATGAATGGCTTCCTGAAAAAACTGTGGATACCATAAAAAAGTATCATGTAGCTATAAAAGGTCCTCTCACTACACCTGTCGGAGGTGGGTTCAGAAGCCTCAATGTTACTTTGCGCCAGGTTCTTGACCTCTACGCGTGTGTACGCCCTGTCCAGTATTTTGACGGAGTACCATCGCCTGTGAAAAAACCCGAACTGGTCAACATGACCGTATTCAGGGAAAACACCGAAGACGTATATGCCGGTATCGAATGGCCAGCAGGAACCAAAGAAGCTACAAAAGTAATTGAATTCCTCAACGGCGAATTTGACTCCGGTATCAGACTGGATTCAGGTATAGGCATTAAACCTATCAGCGTAACCGCCACTAAAAGATTAGTCAGAAAAGCTATCCAATACGCTATAGACCATAAAAAACCAACGGTTACTCTTGTCCATAAAGGAAATATAATGAAATTCACCGAAGGAGCTTTCCGCGATTGGGGATATCAGGTCGCCAGAGAGGAATTCGGAAATAAAATTATTACTGAAAAAGATTTATGGGATTATTTCAACGGCAAAATGCCCGAAGGTAAAATCCTCGTTAACGACCGTATAGCCGACGCGATGTTTCAGCAAATCCTTATCCGCCCCAACGAATACAGCGTACTCGCCATGCCGAACTTAAACGGCGATTACATGTCCGACGCGCTCGTTGCCCAGGTCGGCGGACTCGGATTAGGACCCGGAGCAAACATCGGCGATGAAACCGCTGTATTTGAAGCAACCCATGGCACCGCTCCCAAATACGCAGGGCTCGATAAAGTCAACCCCGGTTCAGTTATTCTCTCTGGAGTAATGATGCTCGAACATATCGGATGGATAGAAGCCGCCGATATTATTGTTGACGCTCTGAAGAAAACTATCGCTCAAAAAAGAGTAACTTATGATCTCGCCAGACAAATGGACGGGTCAACCGAATTGAAATGTTCCGAATTCGGTGCGGAAATAATAAAAAACATGTAATTTTTTAATCAAAGGGGTTAATCCATGAGCTTTCTAAAAGATATTTTCGTCCTTTCAACTTTATTCGTTGCGGCTGGTTTTATCTACGCTCAGGAAACACCTTTGACAAAATATATCAATCAGGCGAAAGGGTTTTCTATAGATATCCCTAAATCATGGGAAATAAAAGAAAACCCTTCCGCGCAAACAGCAGTATCTGCCGAAAACCCGAAAGACAACGATTCCGACACCTTCAGAGAAATACTATCAATATCAACAGAAGAGAATGCCTCCGAAATGACTCTTGAGGAAGCGTGCAACGTCAGAATGCTTAATTTATCCAATGAACTCGATCAATACAGGCATGCCGAAGACGATGTACTGCGAATCGACAATACCGATACACACTGGTTCATTTATACTTACAATAAAGACAACAACAGCTTTACTGACCTATCATACATACTCATTAAAGATAAACATATCTACAATATAACCCTTACATCTCTATCAACCGATTTTTCCAGATATAAAGATATTTTCAGGAAAATCGCCGAATCATTTTTGTTCCTAAAATAATTTTTAATAGATTGAGTTTATAATTAATCAAATTTACTTACTATTTATCATCAAACATGTTCGCTGTCTCTATCCTTTACATTTTATCCGATTTAGTGTAATATAGGATATTGTAGAATAAATATATTTTCCATCTTCGACAGGAGAAATTGATGAGAATTGGGTTAAAAATCTTCATACGCGTTTTTATTTTAATCCTTATTATATCCATAAACCATATTTCCTATTGTTCAACCAAAGATGAATTCTGCAATATATCCCCCGAAACAGGAAGAATAACCGCAAAAAACAAAGCTGAATCCGATATTACCGTATACCACATACAGGATGCCCACTGCCAACCGGATGCCCAATACAATATCGCGCGCATTATAGAAAAAATACTGGCGAAAAATAAAGATACCATTGTCGCTATCGAAGGAGCATCGGGCATAATCAATGTCAACCGTTACCGCGAATTCCCGGATAAAAAAGTTCTTTCTGATGTATCCAAATATTTTGTCAATAACGGATATATCTCAGGAGCTGAATATTTATCCATAACCAAAAAAGAACCTTTTGTCCTTGCAGGGACTGAAAATCCTCAAATTTACGGCGATGACCACAAATTAATGATCGAATCGATTGACAAAATGAGCGTTACCGCTAATGAGTTAGATAAGCTGAACAATCTGTTGTCGATCAAAGTTAAATCCGTTTTTAATCAGGATCAAACCGATTTTATAACCAAATGGTCGGATTACCATCAGGAAAAAGTTGATTTTCAAACATATATTACATATTTGATTTCGATTTTACGTAATACCGATCCGGACCTTAAAAATTGCCCTATGCTTAAGAAATATTCCTCTATCGCACAAGAGGAAAAGAATATCGATTTCGCCAAACTCGAAAATGAGCGGCTCAGACTTTTTGATCAGGTTATCGCCAATAACGACCAGGAACAAATTAAAAACATATTCAAGCTCGATTTAAACCATAAACTGAATAAAATATCAACTTTAGATTATTTCAAACAGCTTTCCTTGACAATCAATTCATTCGGAGATCAGGAAGACGTTTTCGCCGAATTAAAAAAATACACGGGATTTCTTGAGTTATCCTCTTCAATAGATATAACCCAATTAAACGACGAAGTGGAAAAAGCTATTAATCACTGCGCCGATAACATTTTTACCGCCCAAAACCAAAAAAAACTTTTTGAGCTTAACAGGTATGCGCTCTTTTACAGAGATCTTATCAACCTCCGAGTCGATAGCACAGGATTGGGAATGCTCGATAACACCCATTCCATCCATTGGCTGAAGCAATCTTTTGTGAATTTATCAGCAGGTAATTTGCAAATCGACTGGAACATTGTTGAAGATACGGTTCAATCCGCCTTCACGTTTTACCGATTGGCCCGCACCCGTGATACTCATATGATTGAGAACCTGATCTCACTCATGAAACAGAAGAAATCGAAAAGTGCCGTTATAATTACCGGCGGGTTTCATCAGGATGGGATATTATACGAACTGCGCGAAAGAAACATCAGTTATTGTTCCATAAAACCATCCATTAAAAAAGTATCCACGGATACAAAATATTTTTCGCTGGTACAGAACATAAAATCGCCTTTTGAGAGATGGGTATCGGGCTCGACGCTGGCTGTTGCCTCATGGCTTTCCGACGAACCGCTCGCCGGAGCGCAACTCAAACCCGCCCGTGAACAAATATTCAGCTCAATGTTAATAAGCACTCAAATAAGAAACATCGCCCCGCCTGATTTAGAGTCAATTAAGAAAAACTTAAGCGAGATTTTATCCAAAACCGAGGTTTTTCTCGATTCATGGCTGGAAAAATACGCGTCCAATTTGGAAATTGAATCCGTGGAGCTTATCGGAAGGAACTTGGCGGTAAAAATAAGTATCGGGTCGAAAGAAGCTGTTTTTTTGTTTCATGGCTCAGACTCGAAAAATGACTTTTTCGATGAGAACAATCAGATTCTCGAATCAGGCAAACTTGGCAACGATATCGTTGAGATTACCGCGAACGAAACCGCGCAACGAATAAAAAGTTTCATAAAGGCTTCCGCAGTAATGGATAATTTAATTATAAAACCGGATTCGATGGAAAAATTGTTTTCGAGTTTAGGGCTTCTCGATGAATACAAAAACGGTTCTGTCTCATTAAACCGGTTTTTTACGGTTTTAAAGAACTCGCATCAAATAGATTTGTCTCTATCCGATATCTTTGAAGCCGCGAATTATATAAGCAATCTACATAATGGAGAAATTCACAGCGATGAAATCGTGGATACTCGAGGCAATCCTATAAAACTTGAGACCCCACTTAAATTTTCTGATTTAAACAAAACTGCTTTTGAGATCCTGAGAAATATTGAATTCGACGACAACCTTATTCCGGTAGAAAAGTTCGGGCCTCAATGGAGCGACATTTTTCGTCAGCGCGGCATAAGCCATTTTGCCGTGGATTTAAACATACCGTTTGAGGCTTTCGCGAATATGCTTTACAGCGTAATTTTTACACCCCCATTGAATAGAGGTATTACTGATTTTGCAAAATTTGACAACCAGTTATATCAATTGAGAACTATAAGTTTGTCTGGCGGTACTTTTTTCGTGCGTATGGCATCTAAACTACTTCCGTTTGATCACAAAATAGATGTATCCGAAAGTATGTCGTTATATCAGGGCATCTCACATCATTCTACACTTAATGACGGTGTTATCATCATTGAAACTGACGGCAGTTTCTCACTATCTTATATTGCACTACCCGGTACTGAACCATTCAAATTCAAGCCTACCAAGCTTGTAAAAAGTTTAAAAAATACATCATATGGAAAAGATAGAGCCAGCCAGTTAAAGCTGCTTACTGATGAAATGCGGTCTTTCGCGCTTGATCACGGAATATTGATTCGCGGAATTATTTTAAGAGATCAGAACGAAAACCTGAATTTCTTTGATAATCAGGACGATCTTTTGGAATATATTTCTGAAAATAATCACGATCGGTTCAAACCGCTTCAACAAAGTAAATGGGCTGAAAATTGCGGGCAAATGTCTGTAGATGAATTTACGGAGTTACAGCAAAAATATGGTATTATTCTTGGGGATTTAAACGGCGGATTCGAGATTTTTTCCGATATTACTGGTTTTACCGATTTTAATGGCAAAAACGTTCTCGATGTCGGTTCACAGCTCGGTTATAATGTTTTTTACGCACACTTTAAAGGAGCTTCCTTCTCAGCAGGTATTGATATAAACCCTTACCAGCAGAAAGCCGCCAGAGAGATCGCCGCTTATATCAATGAGAATGAAAGGCTCCATCCTGAACAAAAACACGAACCAAACACGGAAACAAATATCCTCGCTCCAAACGGAACAACAAACGGACAGTTATATTTTCGTACAATGGATCTAAAAGACAAAGAAAAAGCCACAGGAAAAAGAATCGCGCAAAAACCTCCCGAAAATATTGAGTTCGCCATCGCTGACGCCAGAGATATACCATACCCTGACGATTCTTTCGATATCGTTACTTCCAGCTATTTGTTGTTTTTTATAAACAATGCTTCTACCGCTTTAAAGGAAATGATCAGAGTTACAAAACCAGGCGGTATTATACAATTTAATTATACATCCACAATAAGTGAGAATAAAGCGCTTTTCCTTGAGGCTCTCGATATCTTAAGAGAAGAATCATCCATATCTGTTGATTATGAGATTCTGTCTGCCACGCCGGAAAAAACCATGATCAGAATAATTTCAAAAAATGAGATAAAAACCTCATCTGAAGATATTAGAACAATAAGAAACTTTTCCCAGAGAGGAACAAATTTGCCGAATAATTTTGAGGAACGCCCTTATATATACAGCATACACTCACCTATCACGGTAAAACCTGAGGAATATCGTCTTATAGAATCAAAACCCATTGAGGACGTAAATAATTTCAATAACATAACCGCCATACAGAAAAAAAATCTTATCGCTATAATAACTTTTCTTAAAAATATATATGGAATAGATTCTTTCAAGGATATTGAAAATATCCAAATAGATACCGGCAGAAACAGTATCGCGGAACTAAAAAACAATTCGCTCCAAATACATCTAAGCGGCCTTGACCATCCTCTTATTTTACTCACTGTAATAGAACATGAACTTTTTGAAAATTGTTTTCGAAGAATCCCCAACAATATTCTTATGTCATATGATGTTATGCTTGCTGAGATAGATCTTTTCAAAGAAGTCTCCTCTATTTTCCTATCTGTCTCTAACTTCGTATCAAATTTTTCATCTGACCAGCAGAACGATCTCATAAAATATCTGAAATCCTCCATGCAAATCGATACGGATGTAGAGATCGAGGCTTTTAATTACGCAAACCTTATTGAGAATATTTTATCGCAAAAATGGGATGACATTCAGGTTATATCCGAGATAATCAAATTTATATACAAAATGCCTCAGTATAAAAAATTCCAAAGTACAATAGTTCAATTAAATCCTTCCATAAAAGAAAATAAGATTGATCATGCATTCGCGGGAAACGCCTTAAATTTTGTTAATTTGGTATCGGATCAACTACCCGTTAGAATTAAAGATAAAAAACCATATTATTCAGGATTAACTCCACACATAACAGAATTATATTCGCGTTCGCAAAATCCTGATTCCAGCATCAAAGAATGGATGAAATATATGGAATATTATAATAAAGCTATGCAGATGAAATCAGATCTTCCGAACAACCTGCGGCAACTTATCGACGGCGAAAATTTCGAGCGTATTTTCACATTATACCCTCAGACAGGGTTCCACATCTTATCCGATTTATTCAGGTCATTGATAAATGACTCTTCAGACAAACCTGAAGCGCCATACCTGACAAAATTCGAATCCGCGGAACTGATGGACGTTATTGTCGGACTCGATCAACTAACACATAAATCCTCAAAATCTTCTTTCTCAGTTATGGCTGACGCCGTTGCAATGCTAAAAACACTTCCGCCAACCGCTTGGATCGGCCCTAAACTGCATGACGCATTACTTGCAATGAACCATGGCAAACAGTATTCCGTAATAAATGTTGATGTAACCGAAGATGACGTTGACACATTTCTCGAAAAATTTAGACAGGAAGTCCGTAATCAGAATATAACGGATAACAATCTCGTTGTTTTAAAATTGACAAAACCGGTGGAAGATTTATCCAGAGAACCGGGAACAAATGTGGTTATAGTAGCCGAGTTCCTTGACACACTTTTTGAAAATGTGCCAAGAATGTGGTTCCAAAGCGGGTTCCAGGAAAATAAAGTTTCCTACAACAAAACTTTCTTTCCATCCAGAAACCTTATGGACGTTACATCGGTATCATTTTCGCCTTTCTTTCAGAAAATGCGCGGTATTGGGTCGGAATTTTACCACAATGAAATCGCGCTGTTACAGACGCTCGGGTTTAATGGCGCTGAAGTTAAATCATCATCTCACGAGTTGCGAATTTACAATATGCACGAACGCGAATATGAATCGGAAATAGACCTCGATGACCTGTTTAACCGTAAAAACATATTTCTTGAAACAAAAAAACATATCGCGTGCCTTTACAGGCTGGGAATTATAAATGATGACGATCTCGATTTTGCGTTCTCACCGCAAACAACAGACGAACAAATCGCGCAAAGAATTAAACCGGCGATACAAAATGAGAAAATACCCGGCGAAACAGACCTTCAGATGCTCAATAGAAAAGCGGCGGAATTTGTAAATAACAGAGCCAAATTCGACAGGATCTCTCGTATTTACGAGAATATTCAGAATAATATTACATTAAACAAAAATTATCCGGAAATAGCATATGAATACTCAAAAATACGCTCTTTCAACCAAATGCAGGATGGCGGATTCGCCACAAGCAAATTCCTTTTCGAACCTGAATCACTTAAACTTGAACGCAAACTCATAAGAAGCGCTATTCCGCTTGAAATTACTTTAATCTCCGCCATCGCTTCCGACAAGTTCGGATATCTTCGAAGTGCTGTTGATTTGCTCTCGCAGAAAACTGATACCAACACTGTTTTTTCTGAACTTGCCGAATATATTACCTGGGCATTCCCGTTTTTAACCCTTAAAGGCAAAATCCCGCAGACTATGCGTTATGAGAATGTACCATATGCAATATCTTTTATTTTAAGAACTGTAAACAGTATGCCAGATGATTCCGGCACAACTACGCTGAAATCCATTCTTACTTCCGCCAATCCGGTAACCGATTTAATTACAAAATCCAACGAAAAAAATTATATAGATTCCATCAGAATTGCTTTCAGAGATGTATCCGTTGCGTTCCTTGAAACACAACTCCCGCAAAATCTGATTAATATTTTTAATACACTCACGGCTCGCCTACAAAAAGCAGGATTCCCCTTCGGTTCTGTTTTCTCCGACAAAAAAATATTCAATGAGGCAATACTCATTCACCCGCGCGGAATATTCCGATTATTGTCATATCTTGCTTTTAATATATATAAGCCGGGTGAAAACATCCAAAAGACCGTCGAAAGAATAAAGTTGCTGGATTCATCAAACCTTACCAGGTTGCTCGGTTACCTTAAATACGCGAATTATGAAACCTTCGGGCAATCCCTAAACAACGCTTTGGATTTAATCAACACAGGCGTATTCGATTTCATTAAGGATCAATATGCCGCTTACGACAAAGATAATCCGGCTCTCTGGTTAGCGCATGACAACACAAACATAACTTTTTCGCAACAGCAAAATCTTGTTTTGATACAAAACAGCGCGATCTCCAAACCAAAATCTTCGCTCGATTTTGCCGTAAACACACAAAAATGGCTTAAAGAACACGGAATTCAATCAGAAATAGTAAAAGCAGATACCGAAACCTCATCTGAAGAATATTTTTTAAAAACAGGAGAGATTTTACTTGGATTGACACCTTATTCACCGGCATTAAACAACGCGAGAAAAGACGCTAATCCTCTGTCTGGCGCGGAAATACAAAATATACAAAATTTCACGGAAGTAAACTTAAGTCAATCTGTCCCCTTTAAATGGATACCTGTTGAGGACAATAAAGGGCTACTTTTTTCAGCATCCATTACCGACTACGATGCAAAAGAACCGGAAAATAAAAGAGACTATATCCAAATTCTTATTTCCGCCAACCTTATTCAGTCCGGTTCTGTTTTACAAAAACGGCAGTATATCCTTAAATTCAAAAAAGATACGTTGCCGGAAATATCCGACTCAATTAAACAAATGTCCGTCGCGGAAACAATGTTTTATTTATCGCGTAACCCGCAAGTATATTTTTCAATGACAGGCAACGATATAATTACCGATTATACCGACATTCAACTTAGCGTTTTTAATGACCTTTTTTATAACCTGCTCACACATATGAAACCGCAATCAGCGGTACCTGATAATACGCCCGACTTAATCACAAAAATGGACGGTGTAAACAATATTTGTACTCTTCGTATTTCACAAACAGGTAACTGGGAACATCTATGGAACTCAGATAACGTTGCAAACGCAATCAACATTGATAAATACTCACAGGATATTTTACTTGGTTTGATGAATACCGGCATAACATCACAGGAATTAACCGAAAAAAATATAACGATCACTTTAACTGATGGATATTGGCGCACAGGCGACAGAAAACAAACCTCGCCTGACGGAAAAACCGAAATCATCCTCGATCTCAGGGCGTTCGATAACCCGCTTCTACTTGATTTTGTGATAAGGCATCAATTTGAACAGAAAACAGGTATATCCGGCGAAGCGAAATCATTATATAATGATGTTTTATACGCGCGATCTATGCCTGCTGAAAAACAGGTAACCCTGATCAACCTTTTGAATTCTGCCGGTGAATCAGCCATAGCAGGGTTAATCGCTAAATCAGATCAACCTGACATGGAGATTATTGAGAATATAATAAAAGTTCTAAACAATAAGGAAACTTATCCGTACCTGAGCAATATTTTCAGCGGCAAATCGGATCTGGAAATCGCGGATTCGATCGCGAACGAAATAGATTCGGATTTCGCATCGTATTTAAGAGAAATCGGGTATGATGATGCTTTTGAGATTCTGCGAATTATGTTCAATCCCATGTTCGCTACATTAAAAGAAGCTATTTCCGCCTATAAAGAACTCGAAAAAAAGACAGATTTTATTCCTTTCCCTGAAATCATATTCTTTCGTGTACTCGACGGAAACTTAAGCGGTATGGATACACTGGTTAATTTCTATTTCGAAAACCCAAAAATTATCTCCGAAGAAGATTTCGCAAAAACGTTTCGTCTTTATGGATATGATATAGTACCAGAACTTATGTCCAATATAAACGGTGATACAACAAGAAGCGCCAGAGTTCGCGATCTTATGAATTACCTGCAGTCAGATACTCTTTTGGTTGATAGAGTAATTCACGAAAACAAACCGGTTATTAAAATAGCTTCTGCACAAAACGTTATCAATTATTACGCTACATACGATTCTTCCGGTAAACAGATTGATTTTAAAGAAGTTCCCTCGCGCCAACTCAGAGATATGTTACCCGAACTGATATCACTACAAACCGATCACTGCGTAAATACTTTTTCTGACGGGATTGATTTAATAATAGCAAAACTAACTGAATTAAAGAATATTACTGAAGATAGAACCTTATTTAGCGAAAAGATTAAAGATATTAACGATATCTTCCATCGATTGTCTGAAACATACCATAATATCAGTTTAGCGGACATCTCACAGGTTGAATTGGGAAAACAATCTCAGGTAAAATTTATTTTGGGCCAGTTTGTGAGCGATTTAATCGGAACACCACTTTCAGCCGCATATAATTATTCACAATTTCTTGAAAGCCTTCACGATTCCGGCAAAAAACCGATTGAATCCTATTTAAAATTCGCCGATAACTCCATACAAACTCTTAACGGTATAAAGAACAAGCTCGTTAATTTTAAATTGATAAGAGATTATTATTTCTGGCCTGTATCTGATAATAGAAGATTCCTTATCATTGACGATACCATGAATATGACACAGAACAAAGAAATCAGCGAACTCGATTTCTCTTCAGAAAAGGTTTTAGCCAACCAGCTGACTAATAAAATCGCCGCTTCGAAATCCGGCGATATTTACACGGTTTACTTTACCGGTCAAAACCCGTCAGAATTATTATGGCTTAAAGACATTGATTCCCGATTAAAAAAAGATGAGAAACCAACAATAGTTATACTATCACCAAATTTAACAGGTGACGTTCTTGAAAAATTGATTGATCAATCCGGTATGGATTCACGAAATTTCATATTTATTGGCAAAGATATTATTTCCATCGATATTCCGGATCTGGACATAAAAAATACGGATGGGAAAAGTCTGGATAAACTTATCAATCTGGTAAAACAGAATGTTGACGGAATCACCAACATGATTTTCCTGACTTCGGATCAGGCTCTATTCTCCGGATTGAAAAATTCCGGGCAGAATGTATTGCCTCTGCCGGATATCACTATCCGCCCGAACAAATTTTCAACCGACAGGTTAATTAACCGCCAGATATTCGATCAGGCCGCTTAATTTTAGTATTATACGATACCTTTTTGAGATCAATTAATTTATTTAGTTGACGGCTTAACCCAATATCACTAAAATAGACAAAAACTTTTCCATTGGTCTTTTTTCAACCCAAAAATTCATATATGAAGGGAGTATGGTTATGCCATTAGTAAGTTCAAAAGAGCTTTTTAAGAAAGCTTATGAAGGCAAGTATTCACTTGGCGCTTTTAATGTAAACAACATGGAAATCGTTCAGGGGATTGTTGAAGCCGCGAAAGAAGAAAACGCTCCGCTGATCCTGCAGGTTTCCGCCGGTGCACGTAAATACGCCAGACATGAATACCTGATCCATTTAGTTAACGCCGCTTTGGAAACCGCTGATCTACCGATCGTACTTCATCTGGATCACGGTGAAGATTTCGAGATATGCAAATCATGCGTTGACGGCGGATTCACATCGGTTATGATCGACGGGTCAAAACATCCGTTTGAGGAAAATGTCGCTCTCACCAAAAAGGTTGTGGATTACGCTCACGCTCATGGTGTTACCGTTGAAGGCGAACTCGGCAAATTAGCCGGTGTTGAAGACAATATCTCGGTTTCTGAAAAAGATGCTATCTTCACCGATCCGAATCAAGCCGCGGAGTTTGTCCAGAGAACAGGAGTTGATTCATTAGCTATCGCTATAGGCACAAGCCACGGCGCCTACAAATTCAAAGGCGAGGCAAAACTCGATTTCGAACGTCTTGAAAAAATCCAGAACCTGTTACCCGGTTTCCCGATAGTTCTTCACGGTGCGTCAAGCGTTCTTCCGGAACTGGTAAATATGTGCAACCAGTACGGCGGAAAAATTCCAGGAGCACAAGGTGTACCTGAAGAAATGATCGCCAAAGCAGTCAAGATGGCAGTCTGCAAAGTCAATATCGATACTGATCTACGACTTGCCATGACAGCGTCTATTCGCAAAGTTTTCGCGGAAAGCCCGGGCGAATTTGATCCACGCAAATATTTAGGGCCTGCCCGCGACGCTATAAAAGCTGTTGTAAAAAGAAAAATAAAATTATTGGGTTGCGATAACAAAGTTTGAGTAAAAACTCTTTGTTTCTATTAATTCCATCAGAAGGACCCGCGATATGAAAAACCGTCGCCGGGTCCTTTTGATTAATCCATGGATTTTCGATTTCGCCGCATATGATTTGTGGTGCAAACCTCTTGGGCTACTCACTATCGCATCATGGCTCCAACAAGCCGGAGCGGAAGTTCACTTCATAGACTGTCTCGACAGGTTCCATCCGAAACTTCTTGAGCGCAAACCAAAATTCTGGCTGGATCAACAGAGAGAAAATTATTTCTGCGGTAAATTCTATAAGAAAAAAATTTCTCCACCGGCTCAACTATCTCATATCGAAAGGCCCTACTATCGTTACGGCCTTCCTGAGGAACTTTTTCTCCAGGAACTCAAATCGATACCCAAACCGGATGTATGCATGATCGGCTCAATGATGACTTTCTGGTATCCGGCGGCAATACATATGATTAATATTGTCCGGTCAGTATATTCGGATATTCCGGTAACCGTAGGAGGGATATACCCGACTCTTTATTTTGAGCACGCGTCAAAAACCCTGCCGGCGGACTATATTCATAAAGGTAATCCTGACAATAAATTGACTGAGTTTTTAACCGCACACCTTGATATCGATCTTAACCCTGATGAATATTCCGCTTTGCTTGAACCTGCTTTCGACCTCATATATAACAGGAAAACCATCTCCTTATTGACTTCCGTCGGGTGCCCTTTCGCCTGTACTTACTGCGCTTCAAAATTTTTACAACCTGAATATAAAAGGTTGCCAGTCGATGAAGTTTTGCGCAGGTTGGAAAAATATTTTGTTTTGTATAATCCTGAAAATATTTCTTTTTACGACGATGCCTTGCTGTTTAAACCGCAAGAGCACATAATACCGATACTTGAAGGATGGCTAAGCACAGGAAAAAAATTGTATTTCCATACACCCAATGGGCTTCACGCAAGGTTTGTCAACGACCAAATCGCTAATTTAATGTTTAAAACCGGATTCAAAAGCCTCCGTTTGAGCCTTGAGACAACCAACAAGAAACGCCAGGCGGAATCAGGTGGAAAAATATATTCGGACGAGATAAAACGAAGTATCGACTGCCTATATAACGCAGGGTTTAAACCTGAAAACATATATATCTACCTTCTAATCGGATTGCCGGGCCAATCGCGTGATGAGATTATGGAAGATATAAAAAACGTTCATGAAATGGGAGCGCGAATCGAGCTCGCGAACTTCAGCCCAATCCCCCATACATTTCTGTGGGATAAATTGAGTGCAACAGGCCAAATTTCCTGTGCGGATCCACTATATCACAACAAAGCCGTATTTTTCCTCGAAAGCGGAGCGTTCGACCTGGTACAAATGCGTCATTTACGAAAATATGTATCCGGATTAAACTCTAAACTAAAATAATTACATTGATCTAATATTTCTGTTGATCTTTAAGACTTTTACATTCACAATATAATTATATAAAACAATGTTTAAATAAATAAAATATATGGCATTAATCATATGAATATGCTAAATTTTATTTTTGTCATGGTAATTGATTATGTTTGAAAGTTATTACACATGAGAGATTTCATTCAAAAAAATTTATTAAGGAGGATAAAATGACAAAACGCGATTTGGTTATCAGAATTTCCAACGATACCGGATTAACCCAGCAGACAGTATATTCTATTATCCAGAATATTCTGGATAACATCACCGATGCTCTGAATAATGGGGAAACTGTTGAACTTAGAAATTTCGGTATTTTTAAAGTAGCGTCAAAACGCGCCCGCAGAGGAATAAACCCGAATAATCCAAGTATAAAGATAACTATTCCAGCAAGAAAAGTTGTTGTATTCAAACAGGGCAAAAAAATGAAAGAAACTATAAATTGATATAAATTTTGTCTTCATTTTATACCGGATATACTGTAATATATTTCCGTAATTGAAAAAAATTTTTTTCAAACGGAGGACTTAAAGTGCCAAAAATATTAGTTGCATATTATTCCAAATCCAATAACACAAAGAGAATGGCAGAATATATAAGCGAAGGCGTGAAAGAAGTCGGTGTTGATCCGGTAATGAAGAATGTACAGGAAGTATCCGTGGACGAATTGCTCGATTACGAAGGAATAATCCTCGGATCCCCAACATATTATGGATCTCCAGCTTATCAGGTAAAAAAACTTATCGATGAAAGCGTAAAATATCATGGCAGGCTGGAAGGTAAGGTCGGCGGGGCGTTTTCTTCTTCCGCTAACATTGGTGGCGGTAACGAAACCACAATTCTAAATATTATAGACGCTCTGCTGATTCATGGGATGGTATTAGTCGGTATGCCTGTAGGCGATCATTATGGACCGGTATCTATAAACACCCCTGATAAACGATGTAGAGAAATTTGCAAAGAATACGGAAATAAAATCGGGATACTTGTGAAAAAGCTCTTCCAGTAAATGTACATCTCTAATAAAAAAAGAAAATACATACTCAGGGAATCAAAACAAAAATCTCCGCAAGTTCTTGCTTCGGAAACAGGATTACCTCTGTCTGAAGTAATAGGAATTCTTGCCGAGAAAGGTCTTCAAGTACGCCAAAACGAAAAAATAACTGCAGAATCTGCAGCTTTTGATGAACAAGGTACATTGCCATTTAAAATACTGATCATCGGACTTATCCTTGCTCCTTTATTTTTTATTTCCGGCCTTTATGATATGTATAGCTTGCCGAAATATTCACTGCTTATTGTTTTTTATCCGCTGGCGGCTATCTTGTGGTTGGGCAAATCCACGTCTTCCGGAAAAATAAATTATTACAAAATGTTCGGGTTTCCTTTTTTGCCTTTGCTTTTGTTTGTCGCCTTGAGCCTTCTATCGTTTTTGTGGTCAATCAATAATTATGAGAATTTTTACCAGATACAAATATGGATATGTGCGCTTGTCATTTTTTTTATTTATTCCAACTATTTCTCAAACGTCAAACAATTGGAGATAATAGGAGCTGTCATCGCCTTTACCGCAACAACCATATCCATACTCGGAATATTTCAGTTTTTCGGGTACAATCCTGATTTTTTATATCAGGCGGCTGTACCGGGCACAACTTTCGGCAACAAAAACTTTGCCACGCAATACATAATAGCCGCATGGCCATTCAGTATATTTACAGCATATAGTTTCCGCAAAAATAAGATCGGCGTAATTTCCGCTTTATCTTCTTTTATAATATTGTATTTCATTCTGATTACAAGAACCAGAAGCGCATGGGTTTCAACCGCGCTAAGCATTTTTATGTCAATTATCCTTTTTGTCGTGTACTTAAGGAAAAGAAATATTTCCTTCATCGATACAATAATATTGGCAAGGAAGAGTTTTTTAAAATTTTTCTTACCTGGACTATTGTTTCTGATCATATTCATTTATAAAATATTTATGCCTTCAGATATACCCGAAAAAGTCGAAATGGATATAGGAGATGAGCTTAAATCAATCACAGAAACCGAAAAAGGATCAGCGCACTGGCGTATTAGCGCATGGGCAAACACGTTAGTCATGATAAAGAGTAATTTCGTAAAGGGTATCGGTATTGGCAACTGGGAATTCAATTATCCGCTGTATGCCCGTAAAGCCATTATCGATAAAGATTTTAATGAGAAACGGCAAGCCAAGCGCGCTCACAACGACTACCTTCAAATCACCGCGGAACTCGGTATCGGTGGTATTTCCTTCTTTCTATGGTTTCTCATAAATATATTATATATCTCTTTGAAACTATTTTTTAAAGATATTGAACAAAGCTGGAATTTACTTGGAATTACAGTATTTTCATCTGTCATATCGGTTATGTGCGATGCCTTTTTTAATTTTCCAATGCAGGAATCGCTTCCTCCTTTTATGCTGGCTGTCTTTGGATCAATGGTAACCTATGGTCACTTCAGGAAAACCGAACGTGTATCGCCGGTATATTTTTCCAAAGCTATATCTTGGATCGCCTTTATTGTTTTTGCCCTGATATTAAGTATCAACGTGGTTTGGGCATACAAATTATGCAGCGCAGATTATTATTTCCTTGAGGGCAAACGGCTTAACAAATCGGAAAATTACGAGGCAAGCATATTGCCGCTAAAAAAATCTATGCGTCTCAATCCGTATAATTTCAGGACATATTCTCTTTTGGGAAGAACTTATAATGAACTTAAGATGTATTACGATTCCGTGCCCATAAATAAAAAAGCGCTTGAACTTCATCCGAATTACATCAACTGCATGAATAATCTCGGTAACGCACTGCGCGGTATACATCATCCGGATGAAGCCATAGAAGTTTATAACAGGGCGCTGAAACTCTATCCTGATTTCGCTGAAGCGTATAACAATCTCGGTATCGCCTACAAAGAAAAGGGCGACACGGAATCGGCAAAAAAAATGTATCTCAAGGCTGTAAAACTCGATGATAAATATGAAAAGGCATTTAACAATTTAGGCAATATTTATCTTGCCGAAGATAATGTTGAAGAAGCAATAAAATATTATAAAAAAACAATAGAAATCAACCCTAACCTCGCGGACGTATATAATAATTACGGTTTGGCACTCAACAAAAAAGGCGAATACCAGAAAGCAATAGAATTGTTTGATAAATGTATAAGCCTAACCAACCGTTTGCCGGATCCGTACAATAACAAAGGAACAGCCCTGAAAGCTCTCGGCAAACTTGACGACGCGATTATTCAGTTTGATAAAGCTCTTGTTGTCAACAATAGATATCTCCCTGCTATAAATAATCTCGCGGAAACATATATTGAACAGAACAAACTTGATCTCGCGTCAGAAAATTATGAGAAACTTCTTCAGATCGATCCCAACATAAAAAGTATTTACCAGGTACTTGCTGAACTGTACCTGAAAATGTATAATGAGAAAAAAACCGGGCAGTATATTGATAATGCCGTGCGGGTAATTGAAAGCGGACTAAGTTTTTTCCCGAATAATCCGAATTTTTTAACAATTCTCGGCAAAATATATATAGATTCGGGGCAAAGCGAGAAAGCTATAGATACTTTTAAAAAAGTTGTTGAACTTGACCCTAACAAAGCTGAGTCGTATTATAATCTGGGTATAGTATATCACCAGAACAAAAAATTTGATTTCGCTATAGAGAATTATAAACATGCTTTGAGTTTAAACCCCGATTTTTTGTTTTTGCATCTGGAATTGGGAAAGATCTATGAAGCTACAGGAAAATACAAAGACGCCGCCATATCTTATAAAGTATTTATTGACAAATGGAAAGGCGATCAGAAATATACAGATAGCGCAAAACAGAAATTACAGCAGTTACTTAATTCAGGCGCTGTTAAATGAGAAATTTTTCCAATATTAAATAAGGAGTATCCAATGCGTATAGAAAGTGTGCAGTCGACAAACAAATGTTACAAAGACCTCCTTGTGGTCCCTGTTTTCGAAAACAACCTTGATCAAATAAATATATTGAAAGATTTTGGGGAAAATATTTATGACGATATAGATAAAATAATAAAAACAGGTGATTTTAAAGGGAAATCCGGTTCTACAGCAAATATTTACGTCAGCCACAATAATATTAAACGTGTAATGCTTGTGGGCTCGGGTAAAAAACGCGAACTGACACTTGATAAACTCCGAAAATTAATTGCCGGTATAGATAATACTGTACAAGCATTAAATATCAGGGGCTATTCAATTCTTATGCAGGGGATTATGCCTTTTCCTGCCGATGCATATACTGTCGGCAAAGCTTGCGCTGAATCACTTGTTATATCAAGAATGGAATTCGATCAGCTTAAATCAGAAAAAGAAAAATCTAAAAAAATTTTCAATGTCACCTTTTATGGTGTACCCAAAGGAACTTTCCAAAAAGGATTGGCGGATGGGAAGGTTATCGGTCTGAATGTGAACATCGTCAGGGAAATAATCAATTTGCCCTCGAATATTATCACGCCTCAGGAACTTGCTTTGAGAGCAGAAAAATTATGTAGCGAAACACCCGGATTGAAATGCACAGTATTTGACGAAAACAAATTATCCGAACTGAAAATGGATGGAATCCTGTATGTCGGTAAAGGAAGCAACAATCCACCGCGTTTTATAATTATCGAATATAATGGAACCGATAAGAAGAAAACCAATGATCCTATCGTTCTTGTCGGTAAAGGAGTAACATTCGATTCAGGCGGAATCTCCATAAAACCCGCCGGCGGTATGGAGAAAATGAAATACGATATGTCCGGCGCGGCGGCGGTTATCGGTATACTTAAATCTATAGCCGAGCTTAAAATCCCGAATAAAGTGGTAGGGCTCATACCGGCTGTGGAAAATATGCCCAGCGGTTCAGCATATAAACCCGGCGATGTTGTTAAAATGGCATCAGGCCTAACGGTTGAAGTCATCTCAACCGACGCTGAAGGACGCATGATACTCGCCGACGCTCTATATTACGGAAGAACTAATTACAAACCTCAGGCAATGATTGATATGGCAACACTAACTGGCGCATGTGTCGTTGCCCTCGGCAATAAAGCAATTGGATTAATGGGGAACAACAATCAGCTCATAAGAAAATTTATGCATTTATGCGAAAACTCCGGCGAACGCGTTTGGGAACTACCTATGTGGGAAGACTACGACGACGGAGTAAAAAGCGACGTCGCGGATATTAAAAATGTCGGCGGTATCGGCGCGGGCACAATTATGGGCGGTGTTTTCCTGAAAAAATTCGTAAAAAATGTGCCGTGGATTCATCTGGATATCGCAAGCACCGCATGGTTTGACAACTCTGAAAAAGGATATTTCTGCAAAGGCCCCACAGGAGCATCGGTAAGGCTTGTATGCGAAGTACTTAAAAAATGGGATTCCCAGTAAATGCCTATATATGAATTTGAGTGCAATTCATGCTCAAATAAATTTGAGTTGCTTATTTTCAGATTGAACGATACTCCCAGATGCCCCGTCTGTGGATCCGATAAACTGCGTAAATGTATGTCAACATTCGGATTTACATCAAGCGGTTTTCAGGGCGGGCAGAAATCGTGTTCATCATGCCGTTCGGGAAATTGTTCATCCTGTCACTGATTAAAAATAAAAGGATTTTATAATGAAAAAAATTAACCTTCAACCTTCTGTGGTATACGGTCCTCTTCATTCGCGAAGACTTGGGGTTTCTCTGGGAATAAATCTTCTGCCAAGTTTATATAAACTTTGCAGTTTCAATTGTATATACTGTCAGTACGGATTTACAGAAAAGCTGGTTTTCGACAATATACCTGCTGATGATTTTCTCAAAAAAAGCGAGATTATACAGGATATCGAAATCGCTTTAACTGAAATCATCAAAAACCGGACCGAAATAAATTTTATTACCTTCGCGGGGAACGGTGAACCGACTCTACATCCCGATTTCAGTGATATTGTGCATGAGGTAATCGCATTGAGAGATGCCATTATTCCTTGCGCTAAACTCGCCATTTTATCAAACTCATCTACCGTAACAAAACCAATTATAAGAGATACATTAAACCTGTTTGACAAAAAAATTATGAAACTTGACGCAGGTGATGAAGAAACTTTCAGAAAAATCAATCAGGCACATTCAAATATCAATTACGATACTCTGGTAGATAATCTTGCGTCATTTAATAATGTAACTCTACAAACCTTATTTTTAGAAGGCAATATCAGCAACAGCACAGATACCAATATCAGTTCACTTATTACCCAGTACAGAAAAATCAAACCGGAACTGATACAAATATACTCTCTTGATAGAGAACCCGCGGATTCACTGCTGAAAAAAGTATCCCCGACGAGAATGCGCGAAATTCAGGAAACCATATCCGGTAATGTTCCTTTTACAGTTGAAGTTTTTTGATGAAAAATCCTGATTACAATTTATATTTAAATATCCTGAACAAAGTAAAACATCCATCGAGTTATGTTGGCGATGAATGGAATTCAGCCGATTTTGCATCCAAAGAAAACCCGCTGAAAATACTTATCGCGTTTCCGGATACTTATGAAATCGGAATGTCGCATCTGGGAATAAAAATCTTGTATTATTTGTTGAATTCACACAATAGAATCAGCGCGCAAAGAGTTTTCGCACCTGCAAGGGATTATTCGGATCTCCTGCGTGAACACGGGTTGCCGCTTATCAGCCTTGAGACAAAAACTCCTTTAAATCAATTTGACGTTATCGGATTCTCACTTCAATATGAGCTCAGTTTCACAAACGTGCTGAATATTCTCGACCTTGGGAAAATACCTCTTCGGTCATCGCAAAGATCAGATTCGGACCCGATCGTAATCGCCGGAGGACCATGCGTATTCAATCCCGAACCGATGGCGGATTTTATCGACGCGTTTATCATAGGCGATGCGGAAAACCTGTTAATCGAAGTTTGCGAAAAGATAATACTTGGCAAAGATAACAACATCCGCCGCGAATCGATTCTTAAATCGCTTTCCGAAATTGAAGGTGTATATGTTCCTTCTTTATATGATTTGGAAATTGAACCCGTCACTAATTTAAAATATGTCAATAAAAATGAATCCGCGCCATACCCCATAAAACGAAGAGTCGAATTCGACCTTGATAAGTTCGGGTATCCGCTTTTATATCCTGTTCCTTACTGTGAGATTGTCCATGACAGGATAAACGTTGAGGTATCCCGCGGATGCAATTCCGGTTGCCGGTTTTGCCAGGCAAGCGTTATATACCGTCCAAACAGGCTTAGAGACTCAAACAAACTTGTTGATGTAATTTTCAAAAGCCTCAAAAATACTGGTCTTGAGGAAATATCGCTAACCTCTCTTGATTTAAGCAGTTACCCTCAACTTGATGGTTTTGTTAGTTACCTTATGGATATTTTCAGGGAAAAAAATGTCTCTCTCTCTTTGCCGTCATTGAGATCAAGCGCTTTAACCGAAAATATCGCCAGAGAAATAAAATCAGTAAAGAAAACCGGATTTACTCTAGCTCCTGAAGCAGGAACCCAAAAGATGCGGGATATGATCAACAAAGGAATCGAAGAGAAAGACATAATCGACGCCGCGAGGTTCGCTTATTCTCAGGGCTGGAACCTGATCAAACTTTACTTTATGATCGGTCTTCCTTATGAAACCGACGAAGATGTCTTGGAGATATTTGAGCTGGCAAAACGTATATCCCGAACAGGAAAAATCGAATCGCACAAATCCGGCAATATCAACCTTAGCATTTCCACTTTTGTGCCCAAACCGCACACACCGTTCCAGTGGCATTCAATGAACAGCCTTCAGACGATTCAGCAAAAACAGTTGACTCTGCTGGAACTGGCGAAAAAGAATAAATCGATCAAACTAAAATGGCACGAACCGAAAGCGAGTATTCTTGAAGCGGTCATTGCACGCGGCGACAGGGATATCGGCAAAGCCATCGAACACGCTTTTTTAAACGGTGCACTTTTCGACGCATGGACAGACGAACTCAAATTCGATATCTGGCAAAATACATTCGAACAGCTCTCCATTGACATATCAAAATACATTCACCGTGAATTGCCTTTGGATTCACATCTGCCGTGGTCACATATTGATACCGGAGTAGACATCGAATACATGAAATCAGAACTAAGAAAAAGTAAGGAAGGGATTCTTACACCTCCTTGCGGACAAACAAAATGCCATTCCTGCGGTGTATGCGATAAACAATATTTTGCAAAAAAGTTAAAACCATTTGAGCCTACTGATGTTCAGCCAGAACTGAACCCATCTGATGACAAAAGCTTTTTCTCTTTTGAAGGATATTATTCAAAAACCGGCAATCTGCGATATTTATCCAATAGAGAACTTATTAACACTCTGGTCAGAGGATTTCGCCGTGCGCAAATACCGATTCACTATAGTTATGGGTTCAGCCCGCATCCAAGATTCTCGTTCGGGCCGGCTCTTCCGGTTGGAATGAGCGGGCTTAAAGAACCGTTCCGCTTTGAGATTACACAGGAAATGGAAATACCTGAATTAGAAAAAAAACTGAATGAATCGCTACCTTCAGAAATAAGGATTTTCGGAACGGAAAAAGTAAATAATAATGAAAATTATATAAGCAAAAAATGTAAATATGCCGTTTATTGGATAAATCACAATTTTAACGAATCTCAAAAAGTCAAATATCAAATTGATTTAAAGAATATACTCGATTCGGATTGTTTAATTTATACTAAACATACCGCCTCCGGTACAAAAGAAATCAATTTAAGAACCGGAATAAAAAATATTGAAATGGATTCAGGCTCTATAAAATTTCATCTTGCGGATACAGTCAGGGTTAACGATGTTATTGATAAAATTTTCCCCGGAATATTTTCTGTTAATGACATAACCCGGCTTTATTTTGAGGAACCAGTTTAATATGCATCTTATAAGCACAAGAAAAGAAATCGAAGACATTTTCGATAAGATATCCCGGAAAAAGCGACCTATCCGCCTGGGGTTCACTGGAGTTCCGCCGGACGGAATATGGGCAGACGCCATTAAACTCAGCGATGAAATAATCGACCTGGATATGCCGATTGCATCAAACCCGATATCCGAAGCCGACAAATACCTTCCGAAGGTATGTTGCGCCACTTTACGCACAATCATGGCTAACAGCATTCTTATGAAAGATCTCGACTGGCTTATCCTAAGTTCCGGCATTGATAAATGCGACGGCGCAAGATTTATCGGAATGACATTACAGAAAATTCTCAATATTCCTGTTATATTAACGGAAAACCTCAATAACAAACACCGAGGAAACCCTGTTTGCGAAAGTAATCTTCCTTTGAAAGACAAGTTCTGCAAAATTGTCGGTGATCTGATAAAACCGCAGGAAACCACGGTTACCCCATGCAAACCTGAATTCGGGTTCTGGGGAGTACCTCCAAATGATTTCGATATTCTGGATTTGTTTCCACCAACAACCCACGTTTTCGGCTGGGCAAGGTGTATTGAAAACCGCACACCCGCTGATCATGATCTTGAAGAGACGGTTAACAATTCAATACCAACAGTATATTTCGCACAGGCTTTCTGCCCGAAAAATTATATGGCATACCGGCTTGCAAAAGAGAATAATGGGTTATATGTCGAAGCAGACAGCAAAATTGATCATTCAATTATGGCAAAAATTGAAGCATTCCTTTATTTAACGGGAAAACATAAATCATTATGAAAAAACAAAAAGTATTAATTGACAGCGGAACGTCATACAGCAAAATTTATTATTGTGATACGCAAAAATACGAGATAATACCCACAAAAATAATCAGAGAGAAAGTCAACTCGCTTGAAATAATTGCCGCCACCGGACATAACGCCAAACGCCTTTCAGGTAACAATATCAATGAACTTCTTGCTTTAGCTAAAGGATGCGAAAATATTTTTAAATCGGGAAAAACCGCAACTGTTGTCGACTGTGGTTCCAGAGATATAAAATATATAAAATTTGACTCGGATAAAAATCTATCCATCGACTGGAACACTGAATGCGGAGCGTTTTGCGGACAGATTGTCGAACTTATGGTAAACCATTTTCAGTTTGACATAAACAAACTCGTTCCGGCTCAGACACCGATACCGCTTACCTGCGGCATTCTCGGCATGACACGAATGTTCGATCTTGTCTGCGACGGCACTGACGCTGAAAATGCCTTTTCCATGTTTATAAAAGGTCTTGCGGATAATATATACCGTTTTGTAGGAAAACCGAATAAAATATACCTGTCGGGCGGTTTTTGTGATAATCCTTTGTTTTTAAATAGTTTTAATGATACTGAAATTGCGCCTTTAGGACGATTTGTCCTTATTGAAGGGCTGAAAAAATCTTTCGGTATCTGTTAAAAATATATGTTTATTAACAGAATTAAATATATTGTAAGCTTAATCATGATTTGCTAATATTTTTAAAAATCAACAATGGGGAGGAACATTATGATTTTGAAACGATTTTTAATATTACTTTTATTGATACAAACAGCAACCACCGCTTATTCCATTCCAATTAAGCTCGATGTGAACGAAATCGGAAACCAGTATGAATCAGGGGATAAAAATTCAGAATTAAATAAGAAGATAGCCTCCGCATTTAATCTGATATCCAGCGGGAAATTTGAAAAAGCTATTATCGCGGCAAACGAATTAAAAAGAGAATACCCTGACAATTCCATGCCCGATGTAATACTCGGAATGGCATACGAGGGGTTAGGACAAGATGCAAAAGCAATAGAATCATATACCACAGCCACTCAGATGAACCCTAAAGAATTAAACGCATATACTCGTTTGGGGCAAATATATCTCATAAAGAAAAACGATCCGGAAAAAGCACACAATTACCTTCTTAAAGCTGTCGAGATTAATCCGAACGATTTAGTATCACATAAATTGCTCGGTATTTATTATCTGCAGAAAAAAGACGAGAACAAAGCTCTCGAACATATAAAGAAAAGCCTCAATACCGAACAGGAAAAAACTGTAAACCCGAAACTCATGATTGCCGGTTATTATATTGATACAAAACAATATGATAAAGCTGTTGAAGTATGCAAAAAAATACTTGCCGAATCACCTGATTCCAAAGATACACTAAAGTATCTTGCCAAAGCATATACGGCATTGAAACAGTTCGATAATGCCATAGCCGAATTGGACAAGTTATTAAAAAAAGACCCGAGAAGTTACGAAGCCAATATCCTGATGAGCGAAGTATATCTGAATATGAAAGACGAGGATAAAATAGTTTATTATCTTGAGAACGCTCAGGATATTCAGCCGGAAAATCCAATGGCTTATGTTTATCTTGCCAATTACTATTTTCTTAAGAAAAAATATGACCAGGCACTTGATGAATACATTCAGGCAGAATCAATCGACAAAAACAACATCGAGATAAAAGCGAAAATCGCCTACATCTTCCAGGAAATGAACCGGCCGGACAAAGTGCTTGAAAAATGCGAAGAAATACGCAATATCGGCGGATTTATAATAAGCAATGAGATTCTCGCAGCATATAACTTGCAGAAACTCAACCGGATTGAGGAATCTGAAAATATCTACAATGATATACTAAAACGCAATGAAAACGATCCTCAAGCTATTATAGGACTTGCGGACCTGTATTTACAGACCAAAAATATTGATGAAGCCTCCAAATTATACCAGAGATTGATAAACAATAATGAAAAAGGTATTATCGGGCACGACGCATATTTGAAACAGGCTTCTATTCTCGCGGATAAAGGAAATTTCGATCAGTCAGAAAAAATCATCGAAAAAGGTATCAGTCTATTTCCCGATTCATATATGCTGTTGCTAAGATTCGCGACAATCAAGCTCAACCAGAAAAAATATGACGAAGCCAGAAAACTTTTAGACGAAGGAATAAAGAAATATCCTAAAGAACCTTCTTTCTATAATGCTCTGGGCATAATCGATATACAACAGGATAAACTCGATTCTGCAGAATCAAATTTCAAAAAAGCTATTGAAATCAATCCAAGCTATTTGGAAGCGGTTAATAACCTTGCCTCCATCTACTGGAAACAAGGAGATAAAAACAAAACAATAACTTTCCTTGAATCAACTATAGATAAAGACAAGAAAAATATTGAACTATACCTTCTTATATCAAGTTATCTATGGGAAAACAAAGATTTCAAAAAAGCTGAAGATTACCTGTTAAAAGCCGAACAAATGGAACCGGAAAACCTGAAAATACTATATACCATAAGCGATTATTACTCGTCTCAGACTAATTACGACCAAGCTTTAACAAGATTAAATAAAATCTGCGAAATCCAGAAATTTTCAGCGGAACCTTACTTTAGAACAGGTATGTTATACGAAACAAAAGGCGATTTTAAAAGTGCTATCGAGAATTACCAAAAAGCGGCAAAAATCAGCCAGAATAATCCCGCGCTTCTCAATAATCTCGCGTGGTTGCTCGCTACAGAAGAGAATAACTTGACCGATGCTCTTACTTATGCCGAGAAAGCCCATAAATTGGCACCGAAAAATGCTCCTGTACTTGATACTCTCGGCTGGATTTTATATCTCAAGGAAGAGACCAAGCAGGCAATGAATTATCTTGAGGAAGCGATTTCTTATCAGGATGATATTCCGGTAATTCATTATCATCTCGGCAAAGCTTATTTGAAATCCGATATGAAAGATAAAGCAAAAAAATCATTTGAGAAAGCTCTCGAATTATCCGAGGGAAAAGATTTCCCTCAACGCTCTGAAACGGAAACTGAACTTAATTCGATCAAATAATATTTTTAGGTATTTTTTATTATGAATGAGAATATTTCACACGAAATCACTTTTCGTGTAAGGTATCACGAAGTTGACCAGATGGGATTCCTGCACCATTCGCGGTATTTCATTTATTTTGAGATCGGAAGAACGGAATTTCTTCGTACATCAGGATTTACATATAAGGAATTCGAGGAGAAAGGGCTTTTTCTTGTAATCGCCAATGTTTCATGTAAATATAAGTATCCAATACGTTATGATGACCAGATCAGATTAATCACAACTCTCACAAAAATGAGTATCGGCAAAATTGAGCATAGTTACGAGATTTGGGATGAATCAAAAAGCAGGCTTCATGCCATTGGTGAATCGACATTAGCCTGTGTAGACTCTAACGGACATCTTCATAAGATACCTGAATTTCTCATCAATTTGAAATACCCTGATTTATCAGCGCCTGATCGGAATTGAGAGTGGGAAGCCTGTAAGCCGAATTCTGTCGTGGACGGCCATTCATCTGAGACACACATTACTATGCGCCTTTAGCGACTATACCCGAGACAGAGCGGGCAACTCTTTCGTCTCCTATTCAGTCTTGCTCCGGATGGGGTTTGCCCTGCCGAACCGATCGCCCGGTTCGCGGTGAGCTCTTACCTCGCCTTTTCACCCTTACTGTTGACCAGCGGTATTTTTTCTGTGGCACTTTCCGTCGGGTTACCCCGCCTGGACGTTATCCAGCATCCTGCCCTCTGGAGTTCGGACTTTCCTCTGGACGGTTTCAATTTCCGCACAGCGGCCATCCGGCTTCCCACAACCAATATATTATATTAGAATTTTTATTACTTAAGAAGTTCTTTTATTTCAGATTCAGAAAGAAGATTTTTTAATATATCATACCGTCCCATTTTTTTAAGGCACTCTTTTTTACCGAATCTGATGGCTTTCTTTAAATAATCTGTAGCTAAACCTGCATCACCTTTTGCGGCAGTCACACATGCATAAAGCAAATTATAATCTGAATCGGATTTGAGAAACTCATTATCAACAGAACCGAAGATTTTTTCCGCCTTGGAATAATCTTTCATATCCAAATAAATCGCGGTTATTTTAAGTTTCGCGTATTCGGAATGGGGCCTGATACGAAGAGCTTTTTCAAACGATCTGAGCGCTTTTTCCTTGTCATTTAAAACATTATAAACACAACCCGATAAATACCATGAATCATAGTGATACGGCATGATTGTCAACGCCTGATTGCAAAACCTCAAAGATTCCTCATAATCACACAAAAAATAATTTATTTCCGCATACAAATACCAGAAATGAAAATCGCTCTGATCTTTTCTGGAAGCGCGTTTTATAATATCTTTAGCTCGATCGTAAATACCATGATTTTTGTAACATAAAGCCATATTATATAAAACCATAATGTTATCAGGCGACAAATTAAAAGCCTTCTGAAAATATGACAATGCCTTATCGAAATTTCCCGAATTATCCCAGGATACAGCGTACAACAAAAACACTTCAACTGAATTCTTCGGAGTCAACTTAATGGAATCAAGAAATCTCAGGGCATCTGAATATAATCCCATCACCATAAGGGTATATACAGCCTGCAATTCGTTATCGGAACTCTCCCTGATAAAAACTTCCAGTTCCATGTCCTTTATGTTTTTACACCACTGGAGCATATACTTATATAGTTCTATTCTTTTGTCGCCGGGACTTATCTCACACGCCTTTTCCACATAATCCACACCGGATTTTATATCACCATTACGAATGTTAAGTATCGCCAAAAATATATTGCACCATGCACTGGGAGGATCCAGCGAAGCGCGAATCAACAGCTCATTTTTTATATCCTTGATCTGAGCAGGATCTTTTGTCAAAAGAAGATTAATATTCTGCGGGTCAAAGTTTACATAACATTTGTCGTATCCGTTTACTTTTTTCTTAACATACAATACGTTTGCGTCATCCCAGTATGCCAACCCCCAATCGGGCGAATAACTCAGTTTACCGAAATATTTCATAAACTCTAACTCATCAAGTTTTCTAAGAGCCGGATTATAGCGGATCAGTATAGTATTTATATCGTATTTGGATATAAACCATTTCCATTCCAAATCCCCTATTCTTAATCTATAATTATCGAGAAGAGGTTCCTCACTTATAAACAAGGTATGGTAATCAATAAAATTCCTGTATTCAGGATAAAGTTTATAGAGCATATATCCACCATAATAAAATGGTGAATAAACATTCGGAACAAGCTTGTTTTTCGCTATAAAATTCACTGCGCCATCGGGATATTCAAAACCAACCTCACTCGCGTGCAATAATGATCGATGTGAAAAATAATTATACGATAAAATAAATGATACGCTCATGACAATAGCACAAACCGATAGAATTGAGGCGCTTATCTTTCTCTTTTTATCTGTCATCCTGATATAGTATCTGTCAAAAAACGCGCCGGAATATTTAACCGCCATTATAAATGAGTACAAAAATGGATACATAGAATATCTTTTTACAAAATATCCGAACAAAAACAGGCAAACTAAAACGAAAACATCAGCTATATCTGATTTCCGTACAGGCACAAAAAAAGTCAGGGCAATAAAAATCAAAGTTATTATAATCGTGTAAAAATCAAGGATTCTTACACGTTCCAGAACAAACCAGTTAATTACAGTATACAAAACAGGGATACTCACATCTTGAAAGGCATGAACAATCAATTTATAACCATGGGGATTTGCCATAGTTATCAGAATCGATAAAATGCATGTTTTAAAAAAGGCAGACAAATATTTCCATTTCATTGTATGCCCAAACCAGTAGTCAAAATAAACCAGTAGAAGTTTTTTTATAAATTCAATTAATATAACAGATGACAAAGTTATAACACCTACAATAAATGACGGATGAGAATTCGCCCATACAACCATTATTAATGGCAACCAATATAAATATTTACGTTTTTGCGACATTTTGTATTTTATAATTAATTGAATAAGAACCACAAAAAGAATAATTCCCAACATATGAGAACGCAAAATCCATAACTGGCGGAAACAAAAAAGAAAATAAACAGTGAACAAACTCGCCATGAACAGATTCCACCGGTTGCTTGCGCATATACGCAATATAATATAAATCAGCAGAAAAAGAAGGGCTATTTTAAAAACCGTCAACCCCACTGTTCCTGAAACCGAATATACAAAATAAATCAATAACTGGTAAAGCCAGTTTGAATCAATATACGGTTTATTGTGTGTTGCAAAAGAAAATATATCGGTATGAGGTATTTTAAAATTCTGGGCGATATATCTGCCTACAGATAAATCCGCCCAGACTTCAGGTTCTATAAAAGTATTTAAGGTATAATTTAAGGCAAGCAGAAAAACAAAAAACCACGCGAAATATAACATCAACTTGTTCTTACCCTGAAAAATACGCAAGCTGAATCTCTCCTTCACGATTTGCTTAATCAGCAGATACGGTTAGATTTTCGGTTTACCGGTAAAGACCGATTATTCTTCAGGCGAGATCCAGTATAATATCCTGGAACAATTTTCGCATAGACATAATTTACTGCTTTTATGGACTTCATTAATGTCACTCGGGGTTAGTCTCATAAAACATCCCTGGCACGTATCGCCTATTACAGGTACAATTGCCTGTCCCTGTTTGTTATTTAGTATTCTGTCATAAGTTGACATTATCTGAGGAGTTACATTTTTCTTTAACGTAGACCTTTTTTCGCGGTGACTCTCTATTTCCGCTTCCACTTCTGCTATTTTTCGGCTGATTTGTTCCTGTCCCGCAACCAGGTTCGATTCACTGTTTTTGAGTTTCTTTTCCGCTTGTTTTAGATCGGATTCCATTTCCTCAATTTCAAGCATCATAGACAATATCTGATCATCAAGTTCTGTATTCTTCTTTTCAAGATACTCAATTTCTTTAAGCATCGCCCTATACTGGTCGTTGCTTTTTATCTGATAAAGTTGACCTTTGTATTTGAGGATATTTGCCTTGTTTGTCTGGCCGTCAAGTTCTAAAGTTTTCTGTTTCGATTTCAAATCTTTCAATTTATCGGCAATCAGATTTAAGTCATTTTTTTTGGACTCAACATCCTTTTTTAACCCCCTGAGTTCTTCCGGCAAATCATGCGAAAGCTTATTCAGTTCAAGTATACGTAAATCGATTTCCTGAATATCCAAAAGTTTTAATATTTCGTTTTTCATAATCCGTTCATCTGCTAATAGAGTAATTATGGTGGGCGATACTGGACTTGAACCAGTGACTTCTACCGTGTGAAGGTAGCACTCTGCCGCTGAGTTAATCGCCCTTGTAAAGAAGTTAAATCTATTATATTTAGGTCCTCAAGTCAACTTTTATTAATCATGCATGCACAAAAAGTTATACGGGACCGGCAGAAACTACCGTTATATTATTTTTTACCAACCGATTACGGCTGAAGCGCATCCAAAAACCCGCGCAATTTTCTGCTGCGGATCGGATGGCGCATCTTGCGCAACGCTTTCGCCTCTATTTGCCGAACCCTTTCACGGGTAACATTAAATACTTTGCCTACTTCCTCCAGAGTTCTTGGCGATCCATCCCCAATACCGAAACGAAGGGTAAGCACTTTTTGTTCTCTCGGAGTCAATGTTTTGAGCACATCCTGCATCTGCTCTTTCAGCATAGAGTAACCCGTTGCCTCATCAGGTGAATCGAGTCCTTTGTCTTCTATAAAATCTCCAAAATGACTATCGTCACCATCGCCTACCGGAGTCTGCAAAGATATCGGATGCTGTGCAATTTTCAATATCGCGCGTATTTTTTCCACAGGTATGCTCATTTCCTCGGCAAGTTCTTCCGGAGTCGGCTCCTTCCCTTTTTCCTGAACCAATTTTTTGGATGTGCGAACCAGTTTGTTTATCGTTTCAATCATATGGACGGGGATCCTGATAGTACGTGCCTGATCAGCAATAGACCGGGTAATCGCCTGCCTGATCCACCATGTGGCATACGTACTGAATTTATACCCTCTGCGGTACTCGAATTTCTCCACCGCTTTCATTAACCCCATGTTGCCTTCCTGAATAAGATCAAGAAACGATAAACCACGGTTAGTATACTTTTTCGCTATACTGATTACCAACCTCAGGTTTGCCTCCACCATCTCTTTTTTGGCGTCATGAGACCTTTTTATCCATTTACGCAAACTCCTTACCGACCGGATAAACTCATCGTATGGTATCTGCGCGCAAATTTCCACTTTCCGTAGCTTGGATTTCTCATTTTTTATTTTCTTTAATGTGAAATTGTCTTTTTTCTTCTCTAATTTCTTAATATTATGAATGAACTCGAATATTTTATGATAAATCAGCTCAATGCGTTCGGAGAAAGACTCTATGGCAGTCTGTTTGAAATAATATTTCTTTATATATTTCTGAAGTTCAAGATGAATATTGTCAATCTCGCTTTTTATTTCCATCTTTAATTCCCGGTCAGGCGTTTTAAGCATTTGCTTGTATTTTTCGACAGCGAGATTTTGCAATTCATCAACCTGCGTTATCAGCTTGGGCAAAACTTTCAGGTAAGTTTCTCTTGATTTAGCTTTTTTATCCTGTACGACTCTATCGAACCGTTCTTTTCCGACAAGCAGTTTTTTGGCAAGAAGAACAGATTCCTTGTATGAATATCCGAATTTGAATATGAGCTTTTTAATTTGCTGTTCGGACTGCTCTATCCGTTTGGAAATTTCCACTTCCTGTTCCCGTGTAAGCAAAGGCACCTGTCCCATCTGTTTTAAATACATCCTGACAGGATCGTCGAGCACCTCAAGCCGTGCCGCCTTTGATCTTTTCTCGACAGTTTCTTCTTCTTCCTCCACATCCACCATGAGCCTGCTTCTTACATCACAGTCGATTATCTCTATATCCATACTTCGAAGCAGAATAAGTATCGAGTCTATTTCTTCGCTCGATATAACGTCTTCAGGAAGAATCTCGTTTATATCTTCGTAAGTAAGAAAACCTTTTTCATTACTCAACTGAATAAGTTGCTTAATCCGCCGGTTTCTTTCTTCTTTATTGGTCGTATTGCTGGTCATAAAACCTTATCTCACCTCATATATAGTTATAAATCGTGAAAACACCTAAAATATACCTAATTGAATTTTTTCCTGTTTAAGCTCCTGCAACTGTTTTAAAAGCAAAAATACTTCTTCCTCGCCCGCCCTATCAAGTGATTCCATACAAGATTTTATTCTATCCTGCAAATACTCTTTCTTTAACCTCTTTAAAGAAGCATCAAGATTTGCAAAATCTTTTTCTTCCTCTGAACAAGATGAAACCATCTCCGTCAATAATGAGACAATTCTTTCATCTTCTTTATACATAGATACAAGTCTTTCAACCAGGATACTCTCTCCGTCGTAATTTTCACAGCTTGTTTCTTCTATCTTTTCCCAAAGATGGCATAGCATTTTATTCGAAAAGTATTCCTTTTTCAAGCATTTTTTGGCTGTTTCGAGTATTTCCGGGTCACTTGTATTTAATATTATCTTAAAAATCTCCTTTTCCCAAATCGGTATTGGATCTGCTAAAACGGTTTCTCCCTTGTTTTGGGTTGATTGCGTTGCTCTATTTAGTATTTTTCTTCTTCTTTTTAGAAACTCCGAACGCAACACTTCTTCAGAAAAACCAAGGATCTCCTCAATTTTTTTTATCCACGATTCGGCGAGCATTTTGTTCGGTTGTTTTGATACAAGTTCCATCATTGATTCAGCTACTTTTATGCGACCGTATTCGTCATCTATCCCAAATTGACTGATCAATATTTTGAGCCGAAAATCAAGCGCAGGTTCACTTGCAAAAATAGTTTTTTCGAAATTATCTTTTCCATATTTCTTCACAAAACTATCGGGATCTTCACCTTGCGGCAGGCAAACAACATTTGCTTTAATACCTCCTTCCAGAATAACATCCAGTTTCCTCAAGGCAGCATTAACACCAGCCTGATCAGAATCAAACGCAAGATAAAACTGATCCGCAAACCGCCCCAGAACATTTATCTGATCCTCGGTCAGCGCTGTACCGCATGGAGCCACTGCAGTTTCCACACCGGATTGGTGAAGCTGAATCACATCGAAATATCCTTCAACCACCAGAACCGATTTCTTTTCCCGAATTTTCTGTTTGGAATGGGAAAATCCATACAAGACTTTGCTTTTCTGGTAAAGCATAGTCTCAGGGCAATTTATGTATTTTGGCAACGATGAATCCATTACCCTGCCGCCAAAAGAAATCACTCGCTCCTGTTCATCAAAAATCGGGAACATTATCCGGTTAAAAAACCTGTCTACAGGCCGTTTTGTTTTCTCGTTTGTTTTCAGCACACCGGCTTTTATCAGATGGTCAACGCCAAATCCTTCATTTTTAATGAAATCCGTAAGCATCTTAGCGCCTGATGGAGGCGCGTAACCCATTTTCCACCTGGTTATTGATTTTGTGTCGATCCCTCTGTGCCGTAAATAATCTCTCGCTTTTTGAGCCTGCGGTTTTTTTATAAGGTAATCGTGATAAAAAATCGCGATTTTCTCAATACATTGATATAATTCATCTTTTTCGGATTTTTTATAAGATGCTTGCGAATCGGATTCAGGCAATATGTAACCGCAACGATCTGCAAGTTTACGCACAGCTTCAGGAAATGTTATGTTTTCTATATCCATAACGAACCTGAAAATTTCCCCGCCTTTATGACAGCCGAAACAATGATATATCTGTTTCTGGGCATTAACAACAAAAGAAGGCGTTTTCTCGCTGTGAAACGGGCATATGGCTTTATAATTCGCCCCGCTTTTTTTCAGAGGGATATAGGATTCAATAAGCTCGACTATATCTATTCTCGAACGAATATTATCTAAGTCCAAATCCGAAAAGTTTATACCCATTATCTTATCTTTTCACCCGATAGAACCCCGAACAAGGTATTATTTCAATTTCTTCGTTTTCAGTTATTTTATCCAGAATCAAATTAAGGCCGACGTTATCGCTGGCTATATGGCCTGCGATAATAACATTGATACTATTTTTTTCCGCTTCCTTAATATGTTCTTTAGTCATGTGCATGGCGATAATCGTACCGACTCCGCTTATGGCAAGCCGATCATAATTTTTCGTCGATCCTTCCGTCCCGCCGGTCATATCGACAAAAATCCTCCCTGCCCGATGGCTTTCCGCACCGCAAACCACTTTTATCGCGCAATTGTTTTCTTTAGATTTTTTGTATTCCGGTATTTCTTCCAGAATTTTAATAACATCCTTTACGAGTCGCGGCGATTTTTCATCCATCATAGTCTGCAAAAATTTAACCACGCAATTATCTGCCGGAGTATGTACACACATAAACGGCATATCCAGCAACTTCGCGCAATCTACCGCCCTGTGATGGTTCAGCGGCAAAATACCTTTTTCCACTTCTTTCACTCGCTCCTCAATAAGCGCTTCCGCAATATTTATCGGCACACCGAACTTATGCAGGATATCCGCCTGCATGTACATCACGTTATAAAAACCCGCAAGTGCCCTGCCTTCGGGATGATGCGCCATAACCAGATCAAGTTTGCCCCTTTTTTCGCGTAACCTGTCGGCGAGAACAATCTCCTGGGTTTCCATATCAATACCGACTAAAATGGATTTCACTTCCGTTTCAGGATCACCATTTAATATGGCGGTATCCGCGTATGGGTTTCTTAACCTTTCCATATCGAAAGTAGCTTTCTGAGATTCGGTAAGTTCCTCGTATGATTCACGAAGCCTCGCGAGTTCCTCATCAACCCCCGTTTTGCCTCGCGGATCCTGCTGTATACCAAAAGATAGAGCTTTTTCGTAAATTTCTTTCAAACGCATTTACTGCCTCCTTGCCGCCTGATTTTATTTGATTTTATAAATAATATTATAACATACGCTTAGAGAAAAATATATTTAACCCGAAAAAAAATTGGTTTTTATTTGGTTTTTGCGTCAAGAATACTTGAATCCTGATTAAGCTGCATCTGATATTGGTTTAGATCAAATGATTTAACTTTGTCCCATAAACTGAATGTTGAATTATAAATAGTTGGAGCAACGAATATTATATAACGCCCCATCAGGGAATTATTTATTATCATATCGTTAAGCGACGGCACCCTTAGCATCGTAAGAAGGAAAAATACTATCGACAATACACATATTCCCCTTACCGCACCAGCGATAAACCCGCCGAATTTCTCTATCCCGGCAACAAAAGTCACGCTCATTATCTTGTGCACAAAAACCCTCAGGAAAAAGAAACATATATACGACAAAGAAAACAGGACAAGAAAACTGAATATTGTCGCGAATGAAGGCGATATATTCATATTTTTCACCATACTAACCCCGATAATCTCAAAAAACTGGTACGCTATCAGGATAGATAAAACAAGGCCGACAACCTGAAGGATTTCTCCGGATAAACCCCGCTTATAACCCCGAAAAGAATAAAACGACAGCACAAGCACTATGGCTATATCCAGCCAGTGCACGACAATATACCGTACGAAATTATTGTTTAGAACCTGATCCATATTCATATTAGTTGACCACTTTCCCGTAGAGGTGATCGTTTCCGACTGAATCAATTTTCACATCAATCAGCGTATTAGTAAGGTGTTGGCGAGGATCCTCAAACATTAACTGCATATAATTCGGGGTAAACCCAGTCCAAAAACTATTCTCTCCCCCTTTTGCGGATTCTACCAAAATATCAAATTGTCTTCCAACAAACTCTTTTTTTATTTTTAAAGATTTTTCAACCGTCTCTTTTATAGCAGTAGATACTCGTCGTTTTATCTCTTTGCGCGGTAATTTATTAGCCATCATGTACGCTTCCGTTCCGGGTCTCGGCGAAAAAGGAAAAACGTGTACTTTGGAAAAACCTAATTCCAATGTATTTTTTAATGAACTCTCGAATTGCGCTTGCGTTTCTCCGGGAAAACCGATTATTAAATCTGTAGACAACAATAAATCCTTTTTTGTTTCTTTTAATTTTTGCGCGATTTCTTTATATTTTTCAACAGTATATCGGCGGTTCATATTCTTTAAAATGTCGTTATTGCCGTTTTGCAGGGGCAAATGCAAATGCGGCATAAGCCTGTCGTCATTGGCAAACACGTCTATAAACTCATCATCAATATCTTGTGGTTCTATGGAACTCAACCTGATTCGCCTGATTTCATCATTTTTTAAAACAGTACGGATCAAATTGGAAACGTTTCCGCCATCATGATCACTATATTGCCCCAGATGGATTCCCGTAAGCACAATTTCAATATATCCGTTTTGCGCTATATTGCGCAATTCAAGAACAATATTATCCATACTCCTGCTTCTTGAAGCACCCCTCACCAGCGGTATGGTACAGTAACTGCATCGTGAATCGCAGCCATCCTGAACTTTAATAAAACATCTTGTATGAGTACCGAACCCCGTTATACCCGCGTGATTCATATAATCCGCATCTAATGTTGAGATAAAATCCGCTGATTCCATTTTCCGGTTGATACTGCCGATAACTTTTTCCAACCTGTCCTCAAATTGAATACCCGAAGCAAAAATAACGCCGTTGTCAGGGAAAAATTTCTTATGTTTCTCAGCTCCGCATCCGGTTACAATCAAAATTGAACCCGGATTAATATTTTTTATTTTTCGGATAATCTTTCGCGATTTCATATCGCTTTGTGCCGTTACGGTACAAGTGTTTATAATGGAGATTCCAGCATTCTCAGGTTCAACCTCATCGAATCCGGCGCGGGTCAATCCCTCGCATATAACCTGTGACTCATACTGATTCACTTTACAGCCTAACGTGATAACACAAAAAGTTTTATTCAACTGATCCTCAATAATTCGTATTTGATAATAGCCACCGCCGCTACCGCCGCAGTTTCCGCCCGTAAAATATTCTCATTAAAATTAAAACGCACACAGCCGGGGATACCGGAAAATATTTTTGTTTCTTCTTCAGTAAAGCCACCTTCGGGACCGATTACGATGATTATGCTTTTCGCGTTTTCTATATGGCCTGAAATATTCATTTTGCCGCTGTATTGATCAGCCAATACAATTTTATCATAATTACAGCATTTTTCAATGAGCTCATCAAAATCAAGTATATCTTTTACAGGGACAAACGATTTTCTCCCGCATTGTTTTGACGCTTCAATCGAGATTTTATTCCATCTGTCAGACTTTTTCGTTATTCTTTGTTCATCAAGATTAATTGAGCAATATGAGGATCTAAACGGAATTATCTCATCAATACCAAGTTCAACCGTTTTCTGAACAATAAAATCCATTTTAGCGGGTTTGATAATGCTCTGGGCAATAGTAATTTTTTTATCGGATATTTCGCTTGAGGGTAAAAAGTCTGTTATCTTAAGTTCCGCGCCGGAAGGTAAATAACTGTTTATTTCGGCACAACATTCACGGCCCGTTTCATCAAAACAAATTATCGATTCGCCAATTTTTACGCGCAGGACATCTTTCAGATGATGAGTTTGTTCACTATCAAGAATGATTAACTTATCCTGCCAATGTTTTGAAGGGGCAAAGAACCGTCTTCTTTTCAATTATTTTCCTTTAAAAAAATTTTTTGCCTTCTGGAAAAAAGAATTCATCATCGGATATATTTCTTCACCACTGATTTCAGCAAACTTTCGCAATAGCGATTTCTGTTCTTCAGTCAACTTTGTAGGGACCTCAACAATTACCTTGATAAGAAGGTCGCCCTGTCCGTAACCATGCAGGTCGGGAAACCCTTTTCCTCTTATCCGGAACACCTTCCCGCTCTGAGTGCCGGCAGGTATTTTCAGTCGCACTTTTCCATCGAGCGTAGGCACATCCTCTTCACCCCCAAGAGCCGCTTTCGGAAAACTCACAGGCAACTCGCAAATAAGGTTATTCGCTTCTCTTGTAAAAAATGGATGTTCCTTAACATGAATAACAACATACAGGCTTCCGGCAGGGCCTCCGTATAAACCATCCTCGCCCTCGCCGCTCAATTTAAGCCTCGCACCGTCTTCGATACCCGCTGGAACCTTTATCGACAGTTTCTTTTCTTTGACAGCCCTTCCGGTACCCCTGCAAGACGGACATGGATTTTTGATTACTTTACCGGTTCCGGAACATACATCGCAAGTCCTGTTGATTGAGAAAAATCCCTGTGATATCCGTATCTGCCCCGCTCCGCCGCAATGCTGGCAAGTCTCTTTCTTTGATCCTGGCGCCGTACCGTCTCCATTACATGTTGAACAGGTAGTTTGTTTATTGAATTTTATTTCTTTACTACAACCTGTTGCCGATTCCAGAAACTCTATTTCCATATCGTACCGCAAATCGCTTCCGCGATACATTTTGCGTGACGCGCCTGATCTTCTGCCCCCGAACAAATCGCCGAAAATTCCGCCTCCGCCTCCAAATAAATCGCCGAGAATATCCTCAAAATCAGTATAATGCGTAAAATCAGACCACTGGAACCCGCCTTGCCCGAATGAAGAACTTACTCCTTCATGACCGAACTGATCATAACGTTTCTTCTTCTCAGCATCAGATAATACTTCATATGCTTCAGCCGCTTCTTTAAATTTTTCTTCAGCCTCTTTGTTTCCCGGGTTTTTATCCGGATGATATTTCAGGGCAAGTTTTCTGTACGATTTTTTTATATCATCGACAGATGCGTCTTTGGGAATTCCAAGTACCTCGTAATAATCACGTTTTGCCATGTGTAATATTATTCCTTGAACAAATTATTTTTTGTCGTCGTCATCCATAACCTCATAGTCAGCATCAACTACATTGTCGTCTTTTTTCTTTTCGTCCTGAGGTTTCTCGGTTTTTTCTTCTTCAGGCGCTTGTTGCTGTTGCTGAGCTTGTGCTTTGGTTGCTTCCTGGTACATTATTTCGCTTATTTTATGGGAAGCTTTTGTCAGTTCTTCCATAGCTGATTTTATGGCGTTTAGATCATCTGATTGTACTTTTTCCTGAAGACTTTTCAAAGCAGATTCAGCTTTATCTTTTTCGTCAGCCGGGATTTTATCGCTATGTTCCTTTATTGTCTTCTCGACGGTATAAATAAGTGTATCTGCCTGATTTCTAACCTCAATCAGCTCTTTTTTCTTTTTATCTTCCTCAGAATGTTCCTGTGCTTCCTTAACCATTTTATTTATTTCGTCTTCACTTAACCCGCTTGATGACTCGATCCTGATTTTCTGTTCTTTGCCTGTACCAAGGTCTTTCGCGCCGACATGCAGGATACCGTTAGCATCGATATCGAAAACAACCTCGATCTGAGGAATTCCCCGAGGAGCAGGAGGGATACCGACAAGGTCAAACCTGCCAAGCGAGCGGTTATCTATCGCCATCTCGCGTTCGCCCTGAAGCACATTAATGCTTACTGCAGTCTGGCTATCGGCGGCTGTTGAAAATATTTGTTTTCTCTGGCAAGGTATAGTTGTATTTCGCTCTATAAGTTTAGTGGATACACCGCCAAGTGTTTCTATGCCAAGAGAAAGCGGGGTTACATCAAGAAGGAGCACATCTTTCACTTCACCTGCAAGAACCGCACCCTGAATAGCGGCACCAATAGCCACTACTTCATCAGGATTGACACCTTTGTGAGGTTCCTTTCCGAAAATCTCTTTTGCCAGAGCCTGAACGGAAGGCATTCTTGTTTGCCCGCCAACAAGCACCACCTCATCTATATCAGAGGCGGACAGTTTCGCGTCTTTCAGTGCCTGATAACAAGGTTTTTTTGTTCTTTCAAGCAAATCAGCAACAAGCTGTTCAAGTTTTGCACGGCTCAATGTCATTGAAAGGTGTTTTGGCCCTGAAGCGTCGGCTGTGATAAACGGAAGGTTTATTTCCGACTGAAGAGTAGTCGACAATTCGCATTTGGCTTTCTCAGCCGCTTCTTTTAACCTTTGCAATGCCATTCTGTCCTGGCGTAAATCTATACTGTTCTCTTTCTTGAACTCATCGGCAAGCCAGTCGATAATTTTCTGATCGAAATTATCGCCTCCGAGATGTGTATCTCCGTTTGTGGACAATACTTCAAATACGCCTTCTCCAAGCTGGAGTATGGATATATCGAAAGTACCTCCGCCCAAATCATAAACGGCTATTTTCTCATCTCTTTTCTTATCAAGTCCATAAGCAAGCGATGCGGCAGTAGGCTCGTTTATTATTCGCAATACTTCTAAACCGGCTATTTTTCCCGCATCTTTGGTTGCCTGGCGCTGGCTGTCGTTAAAATACGCCGGAACTGTTATTACTGCCTGAGTAACCTTTTGCCCGAGAAAATCTTCGGCGGTTTGTCTCATCTTTTGAAGAATCATCGCCGATACTTCCGGCGGTGTGTACTCTTTGTCTCTGATTTTAACTCCAACGTTATCGCCTTTCTGGCTTACCTTGTATGGGACGAGAGTCATCTCTTCGGTTACTTCATCAAATCTTCTTCCCATAAAACGTTTTATTGAAAACACAGTGTTTTCGGAATTTGTTACTGCCTGCCTTTTGGCGGCAGATCCGACCAGCCTTTCGCCTGACGCCGCAAACCCGACTACAGACGGCGTTGTACGCCCACCTTCGGCATTTGGTATAACTATCGGTTCTCCTGCTTCCATTACCGCGACGCAGGAGTTGGTTGTACCAAGGTCTATTCCTATTACTTTACCTTTCGCCATTTCAAAGACCTCCTGAAATTTATCATTAAAATTTTATTGTTGATTTATATTTAATTATTTTCCTGTTGGTTATCCGATTTCGGCTTGGATACAATTACAGTAGCGGCACGGATTAACCTGTCGTTTAAGGTATAACCTTTTGCCAGCTCCTGCACAACTGTACCTTCAGGAACATCGTTTGTTTCAACTATCTGCACAGCGTGATGTATTGACGGATCAAACGCCTTTCCTTCCGATTCAATTGGTTTGACTCCATGGTTTTCCATGAGGTTGTTGATCTGACGGTAAATCATCTCAACACCTTCAAAGAATTTATGGTTCTGTTTGGTTACATGGTCTTCAAGAGCAACCAATGCCCGGTTAAAATTATCCAGAATAGGCAGAATCTCCGATATCAATTTTTCGTTGGCATATTTTAAAAAATCGGTTTTCTCTTTGCTCATTCGTTTGCGGTAATTCTCAAATTCCGCCTGAATACGCAACATCTGATCGAAATACTCAGCAGATTTCGCCTGATCCTGAATAAGTTGTTCATATTCAGCTTTCGATATCGTGATATTATCCTCAGCACTTTTGCCAACTTCAGTTTCCACAGTTTCCGGCTCATGGTTGTTTGCTTCTTCATTTTTCATGTTATTTTTTTCCATGTTATCTGCCATTTTTTCTCCCCTACCATTCCGGTTCAAATTTTTAATCCATATATACTACAATAAACAAAAAATAAAATAAATAGCTAAAATGATTTGTCAATATATTTTTATTGGTAACATAAATTTCTTTGGCAAATCAATATCGAATACTGTTTATCGTTATTCATCCAATCAGCTGGATTCCATTGCGAATGATATTTTGCGATTATTATGAAAACTCAGGATTTGCGCAATAAACCGTTAACTCTCAGTCTCTCTTTAGTACAAGGAGAGTTAAATCGTCCTGAAAATTTGAGGATCCGGAAAAGTTTTTGATTTGCGATGTAATCTGGTCTATCATCTCTCTGGGATTTTTTGAGGCGTTGGCGCGTATTGTTTGAGCCACATTGTCTCTGCCGAACTCCTGCCCGCTTTTATTCTGCACTTCAATTACCCCATCCGTATACATAGTCAGAATATCTCCGGAACCTATATTGAGTTCATTCTCCTCAATATAGGAATCGAATTCCTTGCCAAAAGTCATACCCATCATTACACCCATACCTGAAAACGCATGAACTGCCTGTTCGCGTTTGGAATAGAACAGTATCGGTTCATGCCCTGCCCTGCTCCAGACAATCCGGCCTTCTTTCGGATAAAGTATGGCATAAAGAGCTGTTATAAACATATCTTCCTTTATTTCACCGAACAACCAGTTGTTGATTTCAATCAGAACTCTCGCGGGCGACTGATATTTTACCGCGTAATTGCGAAACAAACTCCTGAATATCGCTATGGTAAGCGCACCGGGAACACCTTTGCCAGATACATCTGCGATAATAAACCCATAGCGGTCGTAATCGAGATTAACTATATCGTAATAGTCTCCTCCAAGGCTCCGTACGGGTTTATTGAGAGTACCTATGCTATACCCATGTATCTTTGGAAGTTCTTTTGGAAGCAGAAGCCTTTGAATATCTTCCGAAACTTTGATTTCCCACTCAAATTGTTTTCGTTCAGCTAAAGCAATGGATAATTTAACGTTGGTTATCGCGATTGATGCCTGTTCGGCGAGCGATTCGAGAATAGTCAGGTCTTGCGGTTTAAAACGTTCACCATACCTTTTGTTTACCACAGCCATAACGCCTAACAATTTATTTTTCAATTTCATGGGAACAACCATCAGGCTTTTTGTTTTGAGAAAATCGGATTTGTATTTAGGTATAATATCTTCGTTGCCTTCTTCATCGGCATCAATAATCCGAGGTTGGCCGTCTTCCATCACTTTACCCAGAATCCCTTCACCGGATTTTATCGGGTACGATTTTACCAGATCGTGAATATATTTCTGTTTGCTGGTCCATTTGTTTTCGGTATTTGATTTTATTTCAACAAGAGGAGGAAACAGTCCCTCAATAACATGGGCGGTCATGACTCCATTCGGTTCAAGCAAATAAACCGCTCCAGCGCTTGCGTCAGTAGCTCTTCGGGCGGTATGCATTACCAGTGTCAGCAAATCATCTATTTTCATTGAATCCGAACTGGCAGTCCCGATTTCGCGAAGAAAATCAATCACTGTATTCTTTTCTTCAATCAGCAATACTTGGGACGCTTCAAGCTCTCTGCACCGCTGAATCAATCGGAGCGAAAAAAACAATATAACAACATTTAATAATAACAACAGGAAAATAAAAATTTGATGATCCTCTTTACCATTCTGAATTTAACTTAAATATTGATTCTGATCAAAATAAATTCCAAATTATTCAAGGAACTTTATTCTTTGGGTTCAGTCTTCTTCTTACGTTCAATCTTATCAGCAAGATCATGTTCTAAAGCCTGCTGAACTGTCTTGAACCGTTCCACATTTTTCTCATCGGCTTTCATAAGGTTTTCATGGGCCTCGAGAATATGTTTTATCTGGCTTATGGCGTCATCAGGATCTTCAGGTGTATCTATTACAGACTCAAAATTTGTCTCAAACGTAGAAGGTTCTTCATCAATCTCAAAGAACCTCAAAACACCAAGCGTATCGAGCAATTCACGATTTGTCTTGCTGATATTCGCCAGAACAATGTGTTTCTGTCTCTTTTTCAAATTTTTTAAGGTTATACCTGTCAATACCCCAATGAAAGTGCTATCCATACCTTTGCAGTCACATAAATCTATAATTATCTCATCATAATTTCCTTCAAGGAGTTTCATTAACGCTTCCTTAAAGTTTCTGCTGTTTATAAAACATCCTTTTCCCACTACCCGGACGATCACTTTCTCAGGTAGCCATCCCAACTCAATTTTATTCATAACTCGCAAACCCCATATTCATTCTCATTTTCGGTTGTTCAAACAAGCCATATAAACTTATTATACATTTTTTTTAATTTAGACTATAAAAATATTTATTTACACAAAAAAAATTTTTAATGAGATTTAAATCGGACTTGTTTCCGTTTTTCTTTTAATCAAAATTTTATACTTAGAGTATTAATAAAATAATTTTCTTATAATTAACAACTTTTTTTGATAATTTTTTTAAATATTGAAATTTTTTACCTTTTTTCGCATATAAATTCATTTTTTGCCGTTTATATACTTATGAATAATCCGCATCAGTTAAGTCATTTTGACTTAATAACGCTGCAAAATGCAGGATATTTATAAGAATTTATTTTAATTTAAAATATAAACTTTTCCATATAAACATAATTAATTATGTCAAAAATAATTTTCAAAATTATATTCATATATATAACCGGTTTTCTTGTTTTTGCCGGATCAAACATGTTTTTTGCCCCCAACCGATTGGTAGCGAAAGAGAAAAATCCGCTCGACATTTTTGATTCCGACGAAAAAACATATAAAACCGCCATTGAGGCTCAGGAAAAATCCGATATCGCAAAATCTATTGTGCTGTTTGATCATATTATACGAACATTTCCGCAATCAAAGTACCTTGAGGACGCAAAACAGCAAAAAGAAAATCTCATCAGGATGATGCAGAACCAGTATTCACAAGACGCTATTTACAGGAAAATTACGTCTCTGATACAGTCGAATCAAACGTATCCGGCATATGAACTGGCAGAAAATATTATCGTATCTTACCCTGTGGATAAAGTTTATAACGAAACACGGGCACAAATTAAAGAAACACTCGCGGATGAGATGTTTCGATTCAAAATATATTCCATATCCCTGCGCGAAGACAAACTTGTTTTTTCCGGCACAAAAGAAATAAACAATACGAAATATCTTGTATTTAATTTTCAAAATAAGATTTTTTATAAACAAATAGGCGATAACATACTTTACTATAAAATAACCTCTTATGATGATATCACCCGCTCCATCGAACTCATCCCGCTTACGGACCTGCCGTATAACCTGCTTCAAAACAATACAAAGGAAACATACCGCCATTTTTCGGCACGGATTTCTAATATCCAGCAGAACCTAACTTACCGAGCCTATATATTTCTCGATTATGTTGAAACAAAAATGGGTAATAAAATACAGGGATTCTGCCTCAATGAAGATGAAGGAAAAATATATGTGGATTATCCCGTAGGTAAAACTACAATGCGCCTCAGTATCGGAAAAAACAAAATGGATAACATTCTCTCTTTCTCCACTGCCGATACACAGTCTATTCTCGAAAAAAAAATACAAATCGAAAAAAATAACAACTCCATACCACAAATAAAATATTATATTGCATCCAAACAATATACCGAGGCATTACTAAAATATTTTTCGATTGAAAACCCAGAATCAGCTGACACCGAACAACTCAATAAGTTATATATGGAAATTGTCGCCGAGTTAGTAAATAAAAGTCTGGCAGATAGGTTGCTTGACCGGGGAGAATACCTTTTGAAAAACGGCTATTTCTACACAGGGTTTACCGAACTTGATTCGCTTATAAGCAGTAATCCTTCGGGCGAGCAGGCAATAAAAGCTCAGAATATGCTCATCGACTCCGTTGATAAACCCGAACATAACCTGTACATCACATCCATAGACTCCGTACCGTTTCCGTTTACATTCATGGGATACACAAAAATGAGCGAATCTGAAGAAATATATCAGATAAATTACAAAAACAATTCTTACTTTTTTGAGAAGAACCAGACACAAAGCGGATTCAAATTTATAAAAACCGAAGAAAAAACAGTGGAAATCTATAACCCTGATCTAAACACCTCAAACAATCATAATATCCGATGGGTAATTGTCGAGCCGGAAAAAACAAGAGTTTTCCGCCTCAAAGAAAATGAGGAACACTGCGATACGAATAAACTGTATATTGAAATTCAGGACAGGTGGACAGGCAAAATATATCCCGGCTACATACTCCTCGATTCACTAAAAACCGTCAAAAACGAAATTTTTTATGGATTTATCAAGGAATACAAACTAAACAAAGAATTTATCCTTTATGAAAATATATTGTCCGAAGATTCCAAAACCTTTAAACAAAACGAAATAACCCAAATCAACCGAAATTCATTTTTCGACAGTAAAGCGTTTTCCGATATTGAAAAATTCCTCGGATTCAATATTTTTTCAGGCATAAAAAAATTTTTCGGGTTAGAGAAGGTTGACGAATCCGCCGTAAAAAATTTCGATAACGAAGGTAAACCCGTAGAAACAAAGAAAAAACCCGTTCAAAAAAACACAGACAAATCAAAAAAAAAACCTCAAACCAAAACCGCCACCAAAAAATTAACCCCCACCAATAAAAATGAATCTAAATTAAAAGTTCAGCCGGAAAAAATTACGCAAAAAAATGAATTAAAAATCCGGGAAGAGAAACTCAAACTGAAAAAGAAGATTATAAAACTTCTTGGTTTATTTATCGTTTTGTGGTTAATTTATATTGCGTATAAACTTTTCCGTGCAATAAAATACTGATAAAAAATATAATCACAGGAGATTTTCAATATGTGGGAATACACACCTCAAGTTAAAGAACATTTTCTGCACCCGAAAAATACCGGCGAGATAGAAAATCCGGACGCGTGGGCAAACGTGGGCAACATAACCTGCGGAGACGCACTGTACCTTACGCTTAAAATAGATAAAGACACAAAAAAAATAATCGACGCGAAATTCAAAACGTTCGGTTGTGCAAGCGCTATCGCCTCGTCATCAGTATTAACCGAACTGATTATCGGTAAAACAATCGATGAAGCCAAACGAATCACAAATAAAGATATTGCCGATTATCTCGGCGGGCTTCCCCAGGAAAAAATGCATTGTTCGGTTATGGGACAGGAAGCTCTCGAAAAAGCTATCTCACAATACCTCGGACAGGAAACCTCCGATCATGAACATTACCACGAAGAAGGCAGAATCATATGCACCTGTTTTGGTGTTACCGACGAACTGATCGCCAAAGTAATAAGAGAAAATAACCTGACGTCCGTAGAACAGGTTACCAACTATTGCAAAGCCGGAGGCGGATGCGGACACTGCAAATCCGAGATCGAGGAAATCATCAGCAAAGTACAGGGAAGCGTAGAATCCGAATCGGCATTAAAAAAACCTTCGAAACCTTTAACCAACATACAGAAAATGGCTCTAATTCAGACTACCATCGACCGCGAAATCCGCCCTCAGATGGAAGCTGACGGTGGCGGAATCGACCTGATCGATATTGTGGGCAACAAAGTGCTGGTTGCTCTGCGCGGTACCTGTGTCGGATGCCCATCAGCCAAATTTACGCTTAAAGACGCGGTTGAGATGAAACTCCGCGAACTTGTCGACGACCAGATTATCGTTGAGGAGGTCAAATAATGGAACCGATCTATTTCGATAATAACGCCACCACAAAAGTCGATCCATATGTGTTTGAGAAAATGATCCCGTATTTCTGCCAGACTTACGGCAACCCATCAAGCATGCACGAATTCGGCGGTAAAGTAAAACGCGATATCGATTACGCCCGCCAGCAAGTCGCCAACATACTTAACGCGCACCCGAAAGAGATCATATTCACCAGTTGCGGAACGGAAAGCGACAACACCGCAATAGTCGCCGCTCTGGAATGTTACCCTGAGAAAAAACATGTGGTTACAACAAAAGTCGAGCATTCCGCCATAATAAACATGTGCAACTACTTATCGAAAAAAGGTTACTCCATAACATACCTGCCCGTTGACCGCGATGGAATGATCAACCTCGACCAACTGCGCGACTCAATCACCGATAAAACCGCTATCGTCAGCATAATGTGGGCAAATAACGAAACTGGAGTCGTCTACCCTATCGACAAAATAGCGGAAATCGTGAAAGAACGCGGAGCGGTTTTTCATACCGACGCTGTTCAGACAATCGGCAAAATCCCGGTGGATATGGAAAAAATTCCGGTGGATATGCTGTCGTTGTCGGGGCATAAACTGCACGCTCCTAAAGGTGTCGGCGTGCTGTACATACGGCGGGGCACACGGTTTAAACCGTATATTCTCGGCGGGCATCAGGAAAGCGGACGGCGCGGAGGTACGGAAAACGTAGCGTCGATTGTAGGGCTCGGATACGCCTGCGCGCTTGCTGAAGAACATATGAAAGAAGAAAACACATCGGTTATGTATCTCAGAGACAAACTTGAGAACGAACTGCTCGCAAAAATACCAAGCGCCATGCTCAACGGACACAAAACATCGAGGTTACCGAACACGACAAACATCAGTTTCGAGTTTGTCGAGGGAGAATCGATTCTGCTGATGATGAACGAGCACGGTGTTTGCGCCTCATCCGGCTCTGCGTGTACGTCAGGCTCGATTGAACCGTCGCACGTATTGCGGGCGATGGGCGTGCCGTTTACCGCGGCGCACGGATCGATCAGGTTCAGCCTGTCGCGCTATAATACTGAGGCCGAGGTGGATAAGGTTATCGAGATACTGCCCCCGATAATCGAGAATCTGCGCCAGCTATCGCCATTCTGGCGCAAAGAAAACATGATCGGCGCCTGAAGAAATGAAAACTAATTCCTTTTTAATGACAAATAAGTTGTGGTTCTTATTATTATTCAATATAGGTTTACTTTTACGAATAACGTTCCTATATATTTCTCCCAATAAAGCACTTGAAGGTGACGAGATATTTTATAGTGAAACAGCCATGAATGTCGCCAATGGAATAGGAATTTTTGGACACAATTATATTTCTTTTTGGCCTCCGTTATATTCTTGTTTTTTGGGCATTTTGTATAAAATTTCATCAAATTATTATTTTATAGGCTTAATGCAATCTTTATTAAACCTTTTTTCCTGTTTTATATTGTTCCTTATCGGAAGAAAAATTTTTAACAACTTAAACATGTTTTTTTTAATATCTTTTTTTATTTTCTATCCTGAAATGATAAAGCAACCTTCCGAATTTTTATCAGAAGATCTTTTTATTTTTTTATTTCTTACATCGTTATATTTTATTTATGTTTATGTGGAAAATTTAAAAACTTTTTATGGAATAATTGCGGGAATATTAATTGGTTTGTCTTCATTAACGCGAGAAATTGCTTTATATTTTATCCCATTTTTATTTATCTGGATGTTCTTTATTATTCAAAAAGATAAAAAAAATAAAAATGAAGTTTTAAAAAGATTTCTTATAATATTTTTATCAACAATTTTGACTATTTTCCCGTGGACTTTAAGAAATTATTTTATTTTCAGAGAAATAGTACCTATTTCGACGAATATTGGCGTTAATTTATTAATTGGCAATAATCCTAACGCAACAGGAGAGTTTATGCCCGTAAAAATTAATTGTCCTAAGCCTAAATCATTTAGAGATGTCCCTTTGTCAGTTGTCGCATCAATGGAATACGACCTAAACAGAATAGCATCGGAACAGGCATTGGATTTTATAAAGTCCAACCCATTATCTTATATAAAATTATGTTTTAAAAGGCTATTTTTGTTCTGGTCGCCTCCAGTTAGGAATATAAATATTGATAATTTCGACTCTGAAACTTTATTTAGAATCATATGGCTTCTTTGTTACCTGATTGTTTTATTTACAGGGTTCATGGGAATTATCTTTTCAATAAAAGAGAAAAATAAAAAAGCTTTTCTGATAATACTAATCTTTTTTTATTACACAGGTATTCACATGTTAACAGTTAGTACTATCCGTTATCGTCTACCATTGATTCCTCTTCTCATGATATTCAGTAATTTTGCTTTAATTAAAGTTATTCCAAAATTAACAATTAAGAAAATTTTCATTCATAATCACGCTTAATACCCAAAAAACGGATACGTGAAGGGTTACGCCCACCCCCCGAAAATGTCATTCCTGATTGATCAGGAATCAAGATATGAAGTTGTCTTTGGTTTTCCAGTATATTTTTGGAAACAGGGAATACTTCATGCCATATTCCTGTTCTGCAGGAATGATATATGGCTTTTTCTCATCGAAACATGTAACCTTTAGAAGAAATGACACATTGGTTTTCATACTTTCTTATTTTCACGAATAAGAAAAAACAGCGTTTTTTTAAATTTATCTTTATTATCTACTAAAAAAATTATAAATATGATAACCATGAATAAAATAATCGCATCAACACTATTGTTATTTTTAATCAGCTCAATTACAGGTTGTGAAAAAAAACCTACCACACCCACAGCCGCATTCAATATCACCAAGAAATCTATACTGAACAAAAACTGGGACAAATACTGGTTTATGTTATCTAAAAAAAGCAAAGAAAATTTTAACGATCAGGTAAAATATATGCAGGATAATTTCGGTAAACTCGCTCCCGAAGCAAGAAAAAAAATGCTGAACTCTATGGGTATGACCGAAAAAGAACTCAACGAACTCGACGGACGAAATTTTTTCCTGAACGCCATGTCTATCCGCGACAAAGAACAGGAAACCGCGAAATCATCGTCACTCGCGTTATTTAAAACTTCTAAAGTAATATATGTTGAGGAATCAGGCGATAAAGCTATACTATATATTCAGGACGACCTCGGGCATGAAGTAAAAATACCCGTCGTTAAAGAAAATAAGTTGTGGAAACTCGATTTATCCGAATTTGACTAATAACCTGAATCTAAATCGAATAAGGAATTTCATATTGAACGAAAAAGAATGTTTAATATTTTTTAATCTGATCAGCGTCGGATACCGAACCATCCAGCTTCTCAAACAACGATACGCAACCCTCACCGACGCAATTTTCGCTCCGGCAAGCGAACTTGAACAAATTCCGGGTATCCGCAAACCAACTATCGCATCAATCTTAGAGAAACGCAACAGCGGGGTTTTACAAAAAGAACTCGATCTTCTTAAAAAATCGGGATGTTCTTTAGTGGCAATCTGCGACGACAATTATCCGACTCAACTGAAACAGATCCATAACCCGCCGCTCGTGCTGTATATCAAAGGCAATATCACCGATCAGGATATGAACTCAATCGCCATTGTCGGAACACGCAAACCAACCGATTACGGAAAACGAACCGCGAAAAAGATAGCGTTTGATCTCGCATCAAACGGCGTTACCGTAGTCAGCGGGCTCGCAATCGGGCTTGACAGCCAGGCCCATCAGGGCGCTCTCGATGCCGGCGGTCGAACCATCGCTGTGCTCGGATCAGGCCTGATGCGGTTGTATCCGCAATCGAATGTAAAAATGGCAAACGAAATCGAGAAAAACGGCGCGGTAATATCGGAATTCCCGCTTGAAGTGGCTCCATTCCGATCAAATTTCCCTATCCGCAACAGGATTATCAGCGGATTATCGCTTGCAACAGTCGTGGTTGAAGCATCAGCAGTTAGCGGTACACTGATTACCGCCGGATTTGCCCTCGATCAGGGAAGAACAGTATTCGCCATACCCGGCAACATCGACCAGCCCACATCAGAAGGAGCGAATTCCCTTATAAAACAAGGCGCGTCGCTCATTCAATCCGCCGACGACATATTCCGCGAAGTACCATACCTTTCGAAACAAAATACAGCTCAGGTTAAACCACATCCAGCCGAAAATAAACAAATGATAAAATTAAAATTATCAGATAAAGAACAGAAATTAGTTGAAATTATCTTTAAAAAACCTTTACATATAGAAGAGATCACAGATCTATGCGATATGCCTTCACCGGAAATATCGGTTTTGCTGTTGACTCTGGAAATGAAAAAACTAATTCGGCAACTTCCCGGCAAATATTACGCAGTGGAAGATAATATAGCCGTAAATTAAAAGTGGGGTGAACGTTATGGCGGACTCGTTGGTTATAGTAGAATCTCCGGCTAAAGCAAAAACTATTAACAAATACTTAGGTAAAAATTTTGAAGTCAAATCTTCGCTCGGACATATAAAAGATCTCCCCAAAAACAAACTCGGTATCGATATTGAGAAAAATTTTGAGCCTCAATATACGGTAATCAAAGGGAAAAACAAAATTGTCGACGAACTGAAAAAATCCGCATCCGGCAAAAAATCCGTATATCTCGCTCCCGACCCTGACCGCGAAGGAGAAGCTATCGCATGGCATATAGCCAATGAGCTGTCTTCCAAAAAAGTCGATATTTACAGGGTAACTTTCAATGAAATAACAAAAACCGCCATTCAGGACGCATTTAAATCGCCTGGAAAAATAGATTCAAATAAAGTCAACGCACAACAGGCACGCAGGATACTCGACAGACTGGTCGGTTATCAGATAAGCCCGCTTCTGTGGGGCAGGCTCGCTACAGGTTTAAGCGCCGGGAGGGTTCAGTCGGTTGCGCTGAAAATGATCTGCGACAGGGAAGAAGAAATCAGGAATTTCAAGAAAGAAGAATACTGGTCGATAATAGCCGAGCTTGAAACAAAAGATAAAGTTCAGTTTCACGCCAAACTTGTAAAAGAAAACGACAAAAATATTAAAATCGAAAACCAGGATTCTGCCGAATCCGCAATATCATATCTTAAAAAAAGCGATTTTATTGTATCGGATATAAAGAAACAGGACAAAAAAAGACGCCCTTCCGCTCCTTTCATCACAAGTACACTCCAGCAGGAAGCATCGCGCCATTTTTCGTTCACCGCATCAAAAACAATGATGATCGCCCAGACATTATATGAAGGTATTGAACTCGGCAAAGAAGGTTCAACAGGACTCATAACTTATATGAGAACAGATTCAACAAGAATCGCCGAATCCGCTATCAAAGATACTCGCGATTTTATTGAAAAAGAGTTCTCCAAAAATTATCTGCCCGCTAAACCTCAGGTATACACCACAAAAAAATCAGCGCAGGATGCCCATGAGGCAATTCGCCCAACTTCGCCATGGATTACCCCGGAAAGCGTAAAACAACACCTCACCGCAGATCAGTTCAAGCTGTATTCGCTCATATGGAAACGGTTTGTGGCTTGCCAGATGGAACAGGCGATAATAGCCCAAACCTCAGTCGATATTACCGCGGGAAAATACCTGTTCAGGGTAACCGGTTCTATAATAAAGTTCGATGGGTTTATGAAACTATATATAGAAAAAGAAGATAAAGAAAAATCAGCAGATGATTCGGAAGATCAGGAAGAACCGAATCTCCCCGATATGAAGAAAAACGATATGCTGAACCTGCTCAAACTCAATCCGAAACAACATTTTACACAACCGCCTCCAAGATTTTCCGAAGCAACTCTTATAAAGGAACTTGAACTAAACGGAATAGGCAGGCCAAGCACATACGCCGCTATTATGGAGCGGATCCAGGATAAAAATTATACGAAAAAAATCAAAGGAAAATTTCATCCAACCGAACTTGGAATAATTGTAACTCAAACCCTGACGGAAAATTTTGCAAAAATTATGAACGAAAAGTTTACCGCGGGAATGGAAACCGATCTCGATGAGATAGAGAAAGGCCAAAAAAACTGGATTGAAATAATAAAACAGTTCTATAGCGAATTCTCAACCGATCTGGAAAACGCGAAAAAGAATATGAAAAGCAAATCGCTCCCTACCGACATAAAATGCGAAAAATGCGGCAACGTCATGATTATCAAGTGGGGCAAAACAGGCGGTTTTCTCGCTTGCTCAGGATATCCCGACTGTAAAAATACACTTAACTATGAGAAAAATGAAGAAGGCGAAATTGTTCCTGTGAAAGAAATCCAGCCGCAAGTTACTGAAGAAACATGCGAAAAGTGCGGCAAACCGATGGTTCTGCGCAAAGGACGGTTCGGTCAATTCCTGGCCTGTTCCGGGTATCCGGAATGCAAAACAACAAAACCGGTCAAGGCTAAAGATACAAAAAAAGAAGATACCGGAATTCCCTGTCCGAATGAAGGATGCGATGGGGTTCTTATTAAACGCAGTGGTAAAAGGGGAAAACCTTTTTACGGATGCTCGAAATATCCAAAATGCAAGTTTATCACTAATTCTATTGAAAATATAGGTGATGTGAATAAAAAATGACAACGGATAATTTACAAAACGAGCTTGAAACTTTCTGCAGGTTTCTGGAAGGAGCAAGAAACGCTTCTTTTCATACTTTGCGCGGATACAAAAGAGATATATCCGATTTCATAAATTATATTGACCGGAAAAAAATTGATTTTTGTTCCGGCGATATTGATAGCACGGCAAATTCTTATTTCGCATCGTTAAAGAGATCGGGCCTTAAAGATAAATCCGTGGCCCGAAAATTGTCGTCGCTTAGATCTTTTTTCCGTTTTTTATGCAGGAAAGACCAGAACCTGAAAAACCCGTTTCTTGAGTTTTCGTCTCCGGTAAGAGGACGCTCGCTTCCTAAAGTGATCGATGAGAAAACCGTCCAAAATCTTGTGGAAAAACCCAATGGCGCCGATTTCGCATCTATCCGCGACAAAGCAATACTTGAGATGATATACAGTACCGGTATGCGTGTTGGCGAACTCGTTGACCTTTGCTTAAAAGATATTGACGTTTTAAGCGACTCAATTAAAGTTCAGGGGAAAGGAAGAAAAGAAAGAATCGTAATGCTCGGCCCGCCGGCTTACAGGGCATTGACCGATTACCTGCAATCGCGCAAAACCTTGCTTGAGGAAACCCGCAAAACCACAACCACACTGTTTTTAAACCAGAGAGGCACAAAACTGACAGACCGGAGCGTAAGACGAATATTTAAAAAATATTCCATACCTACCGGGCTTGACAGAAGGTTTTCACCGCATTCATTGCGCCATTCGTTCGCCACTCATATTCTCAACGCCGGAGCGGATTTGAGATCCGTCCAGGAACTGCTCGGCCATGAAAGTTTATCGACAACCCAGATTTATACACACGTAACAACGGAGCAAATGAAAAAAATTTATCAGAAATCACATCCGAGGGCATAATGAACAGTAAAATTGAATCCGGGAAATTTTTGTTTTTCAGGATATTATATAATTCGCTTCTATACAGTTTTTTTACGGTAACTGCGCCTTTTTTTGTCTATAAGGTATTAACTAAAGAAAAGTATAAAGAAGGAATTTATCAAAGACTCGGTTTTTTATCGCAAAACGGCAAAAACGCACTCAAAAAAGGTAACCTGATCTGGTTTCACGCGGTTTCCGTAGGTGAAGTACAAGCATCTTTTCCACTTCTTGACCAGCTGAAACAGCTTTATCCTGATAATAATTTTATTTTATCCACAACTACCGCGACAGGGCAGAAAGTTGCCAGAACCAAATATGAGAACGACCCGAAAATAACGGTGATTTATTTTCCACTGGACTTTTTTCATATATTTCATTCGATTTTCAAAAAGTTTGATATCCGCCTGATCATAATCATGGAAACCGAGATATGGCCCAACTTCCTTATGGAAGCATACAGACACAATATCCCGGTAGTCCTTGTAAACGGGCGCATTTCACAAAAATCGTATTCCGGATACAGCAAATTGCGCGGGTTATTTAATGAATGCACAAAATCAGTTAAATTCTTTTGTATGCAGGAACAAACCGACGCGGATAAACTTATCGGATTAGGTATAGACAGAGATAGAGTTAAAGTAACCGGCAACATAAAATACGATACTTCCCTAAAAATCGAAATCAACCGGAAAATCTGCGATTCGATAATTTCCCGGCTCGGTTGGGACAGTTCAACACCGGTTCTTGTGGCGGGAAGCACTCATCATGGTGAAGACGAAATCATGCTCGATGTTTTCAATCAGGCCAGAAGAAAGGTTGACGGATTGAAATTTATCCTCGCGCCACGCCATCCCGAACGGATTCAGGAAGTGGAAAAACTAATCCGCGATCATAATTTCAATTACATAAAAAAAACTGATCTCGATAAATCCGGCACAATAAGCAAAACAATTGATGTAATTCTTCTTGATACCATGGGTGAACTGAGACATATATATTCCATTGCAACCGTGGCGTTTATCGGCAAAAGCATGATCGCTCCGGGTGGCGGGCAGAATATTCTTGAACCGGCATCGCTTGGTATACCTGTTGTATTCGGAACATATATGGATAATTTCAGGGAAGTCGTTAAGAAAATGGTTGAGGCTGAAGCAGGTATCATGGTGAACAATAAAAGTGAACTGATAGAAACTATCCTGAATCTACTTTTATACAAATCAATCAGAGATAAACTCAAGGAAAATTCGATCGGCGCGGTTAAATCTCTTCAGGGAGCGACTTTAAAAACATTATCTTATATAGGAAATATCCTGAACCATTAAGAACAGTAAAATATTTCAAACCGGATAAATATTTATGGGTACAAGACTTAAGAATTATATAATCCCGGAACTCGTTTTTATCTTTAATCAGGATCATGATAAAGATGAGGTTCTTTTAACAACAGTGAATAACGTTTGTGATGTTATACATAACGTTTCGCAGGAACAGATTCTTCAGGCGATTCTTGAGAGGGAAAAACTTTCACCCACAGATATCGGAAACGGTATAGCCGTACCCCATTGCCGGCTCGATTCGGTATCGGATATTATCGTAGCGATTTCTGTTTGCCCAAACGGTGTATATTTTTCGCAATCCGGTAAACCGGTAAATATCATTTTTCTGGTTATAGGGCCGCAATCAAAACCTGAAGAATACCTTTTTGTTCTTGCCCAGATTGCTCGAATTACTTCCGACAAAAACCTGTTATTAAAAGTAACTCATTCGGAATCAGTAGATAAAATTTATAAAGAACTCAGCGTTTTTCTTTGATTTTTTACTGGGATAACGTTTCTTTTTTATTTTCTTCTTTATACTGGTAAGTTATTTCCTGGATGTATGTATTTATGCTCTTCAGATCCAGTTCCAATTCAGCTTTCGTAGACAGAGAAATATTGGTTTGCAGTTTGTTCATGATTCTCATTCTGAATTTGTGGCACGAATTGATTATCTGGCGCAAACATGCGTCTCTTTTTGCCGACTCGCCGATTTTATCGTATAAATAAGCCACCATCTCAAGAACTTTCCAAGTCGCTTTTTCACTAAGCGAATTATCGTTTATCCAGGATTTCTCAAAATAACCCGCGGCGATTCTTATGGCATTCTCCTCGTCCGCAGGTATAAATTTCCAATTTCTCAAGGATTTTTTTATTATAGCTTCATATGTCGATGAATCATTCGCTTGAATATTGTCATCAGAATAGTTCAATATTTCCTGCGTCTTTATGGTTAATTGGTTTGCTCCTTTTTCCAAATATTCCAGAACTGTTTTAATTTGAAAAATGTTTGGAGAAAAGTTTCCGTCATAAAACGAACCGAGTTTCCTGCCCAGAATAATATACTCATTTAGAATTTTTACCATTTCCGTAACGGTTTGTTCTATTTGGGATTCTTCATCATCAGCATCAATCATCACCTGTGCACCTGAATGTTCCCGATATAACCAGGAAATTCTCAAATATAATCTTGCCAGAAGCGCATATCCACCGGATGATGTCTCACGTTCATTGAGAAAATTATGGAAATATATTCCAAGTATATAGCTTAATAATCCTGTCGTATAATCACGGTTTGTAGACGAGGAAAAAACAATGTTTCCGATTTCATTAACCAATTTTTTATCAGGAACAGCAGATTCCTCGATTTTATGGCGAATAAATTCCAGTTCTCTTAGCGATAATATTTTAGGCATTTTCCCAAAAATATCGGGAAAATTTGTGTAGAAACAAACCGGACATGTTATCAATGAATAAAAATATGGATTGATATGTTCAAGTTCAGGATGTTTCCAGCGCCATTGCGGTACATACTGGTCTTTTTCTCTTGTTGAAGGATAATATTCGCCATATGATTCACTTACAAGCGCCATGACTTCGCTTATGTTACCACATATTGGACATTTTATTTTTTTTGAAAAAAACGGGTTCATTATCCTCGACTTATTTTTATGTTAAAAGACCACAAATATTTATATCGGAAAATAATAAATATTCTTTAGAAAAAAATGGATGGTTCTGATTGTGTAAATTTATTTTTTAAAAATATATTGTTAAATATTATTCTTAAGAAGGTTCAGCGCAGAGGAAATAACCGAATTTATTTCACTTATATTGAATGGTTTTGTTATTCTGCCGCAAAATCCGTAGTTTTTGTAATCGGCAATTACAGGATCGTTTGAATATCCGCTTGAAACAACAGCTTTAACGTTCGGATCAATTTTTTTGAGTTCAGATATAGTATCTTTTCCTCCCATACCTCCGCGAACAGTCAAATCTATAATTATAAGATCGAATTTATCTTTTGTTCCTATGGTTTTGGAATACAATTGAATAGCTTCACTACCTTGCGAAGCAAAATCGGATTCATATCCCAGAGCCTTCAGTATAGCGGCCAGTGTTTCTCTTACCATTGAATCATCATCCATAATCAGAATCCTGCCGGATCCTTTAACGATTTGTCCGGTGTTGGATTTTTCAGCCAGCGGTTTATTTTCCGAAGAAGGCAGGTATATTCTAAATGTCGAGCCGACATCGAGTTTGGACTCAACTTTGATATATCCGTTGTGGTTTTTCATGATTGAATAACAGGTCGCCAACCCAAGCCCATTTCCCTGTTCCTTGGTTGTAAAATACGGATCAAATATTTTATTGATATTCTCTTCAGATATTCCTGATCCGTGATCGGTAATTGATATTTCGACATACTCACCCGAAGCCAATGGCACTGAATCCAGTTCGGTTATGGTTTTATTCCTGCACGAAATATTAATTTTACCGCCGCCAGGCATAGCTTGAATAGCGTTTATGACGAGATTGCTTATCACCTGGCTTATCTGCGATTTATCTATTTCTGTAGGATATATGTTCTCCATTATATCAAACTCGCAATCCACATTTTTCCCGATAACCACAAACATTGCCGAATCCTTGATAAGCTGATCGATTGTAGCGGTTTTCTTGACAGGCATCCCCCCTTTTGAAAAAGTCAGGAGCTGATGGCTCAGGTCTTTAGCTTTCTCAGATGCTGTATGAGCATTATTGAGCATTTTGTACAATTTGCTTTTTTCATCTATATTCAGGATTGCCAGAGAAACGTTACCCATAATTGTCGCGAGAAGATTATTGAAATCATGGGCTATTCCTCCGGCAAGAATGCCCAATGACTCAAGTTTTTGCATTCTCAACAAATCATCCTCAATACGTTTATATTCAGTTAAATCAATAAAACTAACAATTATGAACTGATCCTCTTTTTCGGTTATGGTAACATAACTGAACAATACAGGTATTTTCCTGTTATTTGAATCGATTATAGAATTTTCCTGAGTGTTGCTCTCAAAAGTATTTGTGCGCAGGTTTATCTGGCGTGCAAATAAGGTATCGAATGGGGTATTGAGCAAATCTTCCTTTTCCATTCCGATCAGTTTCAACGCGTATTTATTTATGTCAAGTATGTTTTTGCCGGTTTTGTCGAGAAGAATTACTCCTGTAGATAAAGAATCGAGAATATTTTTCAGATATTCCTCATTTTCCTGCAAATCCTTTTTCGCGGACTCAAGTTCATTTATTACCGAATCAAGTTTCTCAAGAAGCCCGTTAAATTCCATAGCGAGTTTGCCTACTTCATCTTTCTGGGTAGAATCTATCCGAAGCGAGAGATTGTTCGAATCCATAATCGATTTAATGTGGTTATTCAGCTTTTCAACAGGTTTTATAACAAAGTATTGCAGAAATATTGACAAAACAGCGATAATAATTAATCCGCCCCAGAGTATCGCGAACAGCCCGATTCGCATAAACCTTTTTGCTTCATCGGTTATCATTAAATGCATTCCTGTCTCCAGAATAAGACATGGTTTATTTTTTATATCATTCAAAAAAATATATGTATAAATAAGATTATCCCTTTTCTCAGTGGATATATAATAAGGAACCCCTTCAAAAAGTTTGTTCCCGATTTCAGCTATATTTGTAGGAAGTTTATCCCGAATATTGAAAATTCTTATGTGAAAATTAGCCTGTTTTTCAACCGAATCAAGTATTTGTCCCTGAAGGAATCGAAACATTATCAACGTTGCGACAACAGGGCCTTCGTTGTTAGATTTAATAACAGGTCTTGCTGAAACCAGAATCGGACCGTCCTGCGTAATAAATATACCGTTTATCTTGTCTTGCACACCTTTCAACTGTAAAAGCGGATGATCAGACGGCCATATCCGGTCTGGAAACTCGTTTATGCTGATAAATCTGTTGTTTACCAAATCATACGATTTTCCCCATATAACCTTATTGTCTTTTCCGATTAGATAAAAACCATTTAATTGATTTATCTCAAATATAGAATCATGTAGATTAGCTCGCGCGAACTCCTCATTTCTGTTGAGCACATAATTATACATGTCATCCCATCTTGCCCAGTCATAACAGGAGGTATCCACATGAGCATACTCTTTCTTTATTATTTCAACACATCCTTTCAGGTTCTTCTGTACTTCCTCATGCTCTATACGCGCGAAATTACGCAAAACAAAAAATTTCTGGATCGCGTAAACAAGCCCGAGATAAGCTATAATAACCAAAACCAGTATCAGGATTATTTTATTCTTTAACGACATTAAAAAACCTTCTTTTTCATTTTGTATATATACTATTCGGCATAATAAACAAATAATTGAACTTGATTTATCATTGGATACTTTGTTATATTGTAATATGTTTTATTCAATCTAATGTCGGTTATTTCAATTTTTTACACAATTTTTATAGTTAAAATAACATTAAAATTTGATTTTCCATTTAAAAAGCAAACCATGTTTTTTGATCTCATCAATTAAATTTGTTTTACTTTGCTCATTTTCCAATTCGCTATTGGTTTTGGTGTTTTTTGTGGCATAACTCACTTGCGGAGCGCATTTTGGCAAAGACAGCGCGAAAATTATAATAAAAAAAATGATCGTTTTTCTTCTCATTTTATTTATGTTTGGTTAAACAGTTATTAATAATTTTAATGTCTATCACTCATCGTATCTATTCAGCGAATAAATAGAGTAATTTTAAATATTATTGTTTTTAATAAGTAGATTCGTTTAATTACTAAAAAGATTATACACTCAGCGTTAAGACCCGCTCCCAATATGCAGATTAATGGGCATATCAGGGAGTATCACCTATAATCGTCAATCCAATACCGCAAAAGCAAATTATGCAGGTTATGAGTTACAACAACGAGGGATAATGAAAATTGGTTTGCCAGTATGTATACTATCAGGCTAAAATAACGGTACACATAGTTTTAGTTCGACTGATTCGGTAAATTTGTTATTATTATCGCTATTATAAGTTATACATTAACCTGGAGAAAAATATGAAATTAAGAGTATGCCTAACTATATTTTTTATTCTTTTTTGTAATCCGAATATTTATTCACAAGAGGTTCCTAAACCAGTGGAAAAACCTCTTATCATCCTGTATGTTACAGATCCATGGCTTGATGTAATTGGATCTGATTCGCCGGTATTCGCATTATATGATTCCGGCCTGATTATTTTTTTGCGCCACATTAAAGAAAATGCATATGAATATGCGTCAGTAACCTTGAATGAAGAAGAAAAAAATAAACTGATAAAAACATTTTCCATTAACAAGTCATTCTATGATCTTGACTTGTATTATTCAGTGATTAATGCTTCTGACCAACCGAATAATATTTTATTTATTGGAATTGATAAACCTAAAATGGTTACTGTTTACGGCGACCTCAAATACAGCAATACGTATAAAAAAAATGATAAATTAAACTCTTTCTATTCAATATATAAAAAGGCCGTTTCTTACGACAATCCAAATGCTATAAAATGGTTGCCCGATAAAATAGAAATAATACTATGGACTTCCGATAAAATTAAAGATGAGGCTACCGTCTGGCCTTCAAAATGGCCTGATTTAAATGATGCTCAGACAATAAAAAGAAAAGAACAATATAGTGTTTTTCTTGATGCAAAATATTTCGATGAATTCAGATCTTTCAGAAAAGAATTAAAATACCATGTTGTATTAATGAATGGAAAAAAATTTTACTTCTCATATAGATTCCCTTTTCCACATGAAACAAGAAAAAAATAAATTCCAGTGATTGCTATTAAACAACTTAAAATGTTTCTATAGATAAAATTAGCTGAAGTTATAAATCTTTGGGTATAAACATACAAACATAAGCCCATTTGAAGTGAGTTAATCACTTTAACCGAGCTTTCTTATATCACCCGCAATGCGGATCGAAATATCTCAGGGATACTCCTCATATATAGCTGTAAACACATATACCATCAAGCTATATTCCTTTTTGCTAAATAGATACACATTATTTGAGCAACTTATTTATTGATATTATGAATTTATTTCTGGACAAAAGTATTACAAAGGCTAAATGTATAGATTAAAAAATATTTAATCCCTTTATTGAACATAGAGTACAGATAATTATGAAAAGTTAAAAATTTTCCCGTTGAAAAAACAATCAATAATTATATAATCTGCAAAAATTTTTCGAAATTACAAAAATAAATAACATATGCTGCTTTTATACGATGCAAACAGTCACAAAAGGAGGCTAATTTCAATAACCTGCACATTTTTTTAAGTTATATGGATTTTAGTATTTCTGTAATTTAAAAATGGTTGACGGGACAGTATTTTAAAATTAAATTATAGGAGAAAGCAGCCATGTTTAATATCTTTAATTTTGAGAAATTATCTTTTAAAACCTCTACAAAAATACTCGTTGTAATACTTATCGGAGTTTTACTTATTTCATTATCGGTATCATTTGTTTTATTGCCATCGCCGTCAAAATCGAAGATGACAAATGTCTTTATTATAAATCCTCATGGCAAGGTAGTAGTTACTTCCAACGCAAATGATGAAGATGATCATAGCAAAAAGATTAATACACAAAACAGTAAGCAGACAGATATAAACCCTCTTATATTTCCGAATAATAAAGGCATTCATCAAAACATAGACGAGAAAACAAATCCCCAGGAATCATCCATTGAAAAAAACAGGAAACCACCATCAATATGTTCAGGCAAAAAAGATGCAGAAACGAATCCGAGAAAAAATATCATAAAAAAGGCGATAAACAAAACGTCCTCTGTGGATTCAGATAAAAATTCCATTCATGCCACACCATCAAACCAAAAAGATTTTTTTAAGACAAAAAAAGTGAATCAATCTGTTATTAACGAACAAACAGTTATTTCGGAAAAAAATGATAATAAGAAATTTATTGAAATAAAACCAAAAAAAGACAATGAGATACTTCATTTACCGGGTATCAATTTAATATTAGGGATTCCGTGTTATATCGTTAAATCCACTATGGAAGAAGGAGTTAATCTTTACAATTTTTTTGATAAATCAATTGAAAAAGATACAGAAAAATCCAACATAAATATTAATAGCAATACTATTTTGAAAACAGAATTCTCAGTTGAAGAAAAATAATATTAATTTCTGAATTTTTATAAAAGATTTTATATAAGGTTGGATATTAAAAATAACTTTTTTACCTCCTAATAAAGAGGTTTTTATTTGGTAATTTATTCCATGCAAAGAGAAAGGTCCATAAAAAAACGTTATTGCAGAAACGTTATTTTATACAAATGAGGTTAAATATAAGGAATCAAAGAATACGCCAACATCTCCATTTTGAACCTTTTATCATAAGATTTGAAAAACATCTATGTGATATACAATTTGAGCAAACCTATATCACAATACAATAGATTCCTGCTCCCCATTGTAAAATACGTATTTATTTAATCGACGATGCTGAAATTTGCTGTAATTAATTATTCCAGAATTTCAAACCCATCTCTTTTTAGAGCGGTTTTTCCTGTCGAAGTAGTTACAGACACATTCCTCAAACCAGCCTGAGCCGAGGCGGATATATCAATTCGCACAAGTAACTGGGAACTATTAATAACGGTTATAGCCTCAACAGTTATACCATCACCCATAGTTACATTAACTAATGAATCCCACGAGGTATTATATCCATTGATTGTAATATCTATATTCTGATCACCGACATACCCAGAATTAGGTGTAAGTGAACTTATATAAGACATCATTCCGTTGACTTTATATAACCTGCCTTTAGATAGATTCGTATTATCGCCTGTCCAGTTTATGGATGTTATCGGAAACTGGCTTGCCGGTTTGACAACATGCCATGAAAGAGATTCAAGATTATCGCAATAAACAACCTCGTAGAAACACCCTGTCTTAAATGGTTCCCATTCAATCGATACCGTATTGTCACTATTGACTGAGAACGCAGTAATGTTATAACCATCAACATTGTATATTGCTTCAAAACTGCCGCCTGATTCAAAATTACCCGAAGGGAATGAACCTTCAAACTCTCCATCAAGATACAATCCATTCATAGCATGGAGTTCTGCAATTTTTATCTTTAATAAACCTTCGGGGAAAAGATAACCATTTAAGTCTAAATCAATATAATTGGTCTCGTCAGGACTGGTTATTACCACCGGTATTCCGATATCATCATCAGTACCGAATTCATTATCTTCTCCGGCAGAAATAATAAATATGCTTGTACCTGGCGCTGAATACTTAATATTACGTGAAAAATCTATATGTATAGTATCCGGAGACATGGAAAACGTTGTTTCCGGTAACGGAAGCATACCGGTCACCTGCAGTAAATTAACCACACTGATGGTTTTCTGGCGCCAGTGGGTTACACCCAGAGCAGTATCTGTATATGAAGCTTTGAGTATTATCTTAGTATCACCGTCTATTGCCAGAGTACGAAGCATATTACCCTGCATATAAGCAACAGATGACGGGGTTACCTCCCAAGTGACTGAATCATTAATAGAAACTGTTCCCGTATCATAATGCGCGTAAGCGTTACAGCTATATCCTATATTATAGGTGTCAGAATTGCCGTAAATACTGTCAGGAGATACTATGGAAACATAAAACTCAGGCTCCGATACGGTTAAGTGTGCGGGATTGGAATACACCGTTTCCGTGCCTCTTGTTATTCTACAGTAATAATATGTATTATTGACAGCCAATAGAGGATCCTCCATGTAAAGATCCTTGCCGTTCTCTCCGGACAGGAAAATATCCGGTGTGCCCTGTTTAAACCACTGGTATTGCACATCGGTATAGTTGGCCGTTACACTAAACGTTACCGCTTCATGTTCATAAGTGGACTGATCCTGTGGATGCGTGACAACCTTCAGGTTTTCTATAACAGTTAGCGTCGCCATATTCGACTGCACAGCGCCAAAAGAATCAGTAGCGACACAATAATACACTTTTGGAAAACTGGAATAAGGTACGTTCTCCAGAACGAGTTCAGGGCCCGTTCCCACAAGAACAGCTTTTATTCCTAACAGTTTGTACCAGTTATACGAAACCGAACCGTGGTGATGGGTTGATACTGTAAACGTTACATTAGAACCTTCCTGAACCGTCTGTGAAACGGGTTGTTGCGTAAAATAAGGGCCGTTGTATGTAAGTGTTTTGTAAAGAATAGATTTATACGCCTTTGTTTGAGTGAAGCTTTCCCATCCGATGAAAAAACTTGTACCATTATATGACGCGAAAGGGTTTGCCTGAGAACTGTTTAAATGTGTATTGATTTTAAATTCATCTGAAACTGGTGTTCCATCAAAGTCAAAAAATCTTCCGTCAATATCTGTGGAGTTATCGCGTGATGTCCATATCGCGAGGATTTCATACGGGGTTGCTAATATCTCAACACCGCTGGTGTATGATACATTATCAGTGATTACAAATGCTGAACCGGCAAGCGCACCCGCCGCGTTTATTTTCTGTCCGTACAATTTGTAATCATATGATGATTCATGATCATCAGCCCATATCGCAATAAAGTCTGACCCCGAAGAACAAACGTTAATACTATATTCAGCATTGCCAGCTTCCGGATTAACCTGAACAACAGGGCTTGCCTCAGTTCCGGCGGAAGTATATAGTTTGGCATAGACATCGCCAGCAAAAATGTTTGTTTCCTGGTGCCAGACAATGAGAAAATTTGAACCGTTACACGCTATATGAGGTTTTGTATCGTCATTAGCTGATTGAGCTATTACGAACTCGGATGTGGCAAACGTGCCGTTGCTGTTTACAATTCGCCCGTATATATCTAAGCCTTCAGTAACCCCATAGATTTCTCCGCTCCATACGACAAAAAAACTGCTTCCGTTCGACGCAACATCCAAATCAGGGTACTCCTCCAATTCATTCTGGCTGATGGTAAATGCCGATCCTATTTTTGACCCTGTCGAATCGAAGAATTGCCCTTTTATTGTACACTCAAATAACCCTTCACACCAAACCGCAATATACTTTGTTCCATTGAAAGCGACTTTAGAGTATAGCATTTGACCATCCGGAGCAGGGCTGACAACATCGGTGGGAATAGACTGGGTCGGTATAAGTTTGCTTTTCAGTTTAATATACCATGTATCCGCATAAGACGTCGAATACGTACTTAAAAAATTGGAACCGCCAGCACATACCGCGGGATAACTCTGGTTATATTCGTTATCAAAATAGAGATACGTTTCATCGCTGATCGAGTACCCGAGAGGAGTTTTGTTAACATACAATTTTCCCGTTTTTGTGGTAGTGGAAGTTTCGGCATCTGAAACAACACAATAATACTCGCTATCGTTATCGGAAAGTTCAACTGCGGGTAGCGTAATACTGTTTGTGTCAGAGCCGTAAGATACGCCATTGTAAAACCAGCTGTAATGAAGATCGCCGTGGAAAAAGCCGGGTTCGATTCTGCAAACGATATTTTCTCCTTCATACGCCCATTTGTCGCTGGCATCAACAGTTAATACGGGATTGGTATAAATGAGCTGGCAGGCATATATGCCTTCACTATGATTGCTTGCATTGTATTTTGACCATGCTATTAGAAAATCCGAACCGTTTGTGCCGATACCAATATTTTTTGGAGAATGAGAAGGATAATTTGAATAATCTATTATAGTAAACTCGTCTTCAAAATGTACAGTTGCCCCATCATGATAAATACGTTTAGCGCAAATAGCTCTGGATTTCGTAATGTCGTAATCCCATACTTCCCATGCTACAAGGTAATCCCACTGGCTGGCAGATACTTTAACACCTCTTTCATAGCCGGATACATACCAATTTTCAAACTCAAAAGAATCTATAACTTCTCCCGCATTATTCAACAATTCTCCTCTTGCTTCAACTCGCGAATAATCGTCGTCCCATGTCTCGTATACTATCATAAACGTTGTTCCCGCTGAAGCGACGCAAGGATTAGTGAAATTATAACCCAAAGAAGAGTTGTAAGCAATATTAAACTCATCACCGCCTACACTTCCGTCAGAAAGTAAAAAACGTGCCTGTATTTTATATGCAACGTTTTCATCTGAATGCCACACAGCAAGGTATTTCGAGCCGTTCCAGGCGATATCAGGTTTGTTCTGGTTGCCTGTTGTAATCTGGTTTATAAGTATTTCCGATCCGGGTACAGTGCTTTCGCTGGCGATAACACATCCTTTTATACCATAACCGGCAGAATCGCTATTTTGTGATTCCCAGACAACCATAAACGAGGAACCGTTGGTAGTTACTGCCGGCCTTTTCTGATTATATGACCGATCAGTATTTACCCTGAAACTGGTTCCAAGAGGTGTTCCATCTGCTTCATACCATTGAGCATAAATCTCAGACATATAAGAACCCTGATAAGATTCCCATACTACAAGATAAAACATGCCGTTAAAAGCGATGTCAGGGTTGTACTGGTTATCCGGATCATTCGATACGACGAATTCCGCCCCGTCGGGATTGCCTTCATTATCATATTGCCGTCCTTTGATATCCCAGATACTGCCCGACTGGTTAAGCATTTCCCATGCAATCATATAATTTGTGCCGTTAGACGCAATCGCCGGTTTATCCTGATAATCCGTGGCATTTTCATTGACAAACTTTTTTTGTTTCAAAACGAATCCGATTTCGAGTTTTTGATACTCTATGTATGCATTATCTGATTTGACCGAACCGTATTTATCGGTTACTACACAATAAACATTCGCTTGATCGGCTTCCTGCAAATTTTCCAACACAAGAACAGGCGAATTATCGCCTACCGGAAGACTTCCTTTATACCACTGATACGATAAAGGGAGATAAGAAGAGCTGGCGGTTATCTCAAACGTCAGGGTGTCTCCATCCGTATAAATTTGCGGTTCCGGTTGTACGCTTATAGTAATACCTTTATATGTTATCTCACGCGCGAAAATACCTGATCCGTCGTTGTCCTGCAGTTCGCTTTGCCATGCAACGGCGAAATTTCCCAATGAATCTGAGGCAATACATGGATTAGAAAGAGCGTATCCTGTACTCTGGTTTACTTTAAATGGAGTTTCGATAAAATCCGCTTTATTATCTATACAACAGGCATAAATAGCTTTTTCCGGAGCTGTAAGATCGTATTCCCACGTTATAAAATAACTTTTCCCGTTCGAGGCAATACTAACGTTTCTCTCGGCGTTTGCCGCTTCGCTCACATATATAATATCCCTATTACGAAGACCGCTGGAAGATATCCCACGTGCGTAAATGTCATTATTGGATGTATGCCAGACAACCATAAATTTCCCGTCATACGACGCTACATCGGGTTTGAAATGATAGCGCAAAACGGTCATTTCGCTGATATATATTTCCGAACCGATTTTTGCGCCTGTTGTATCTATCAACTGCCCGAAAATCTCTTTTTTTACCTGAACGGGAGGTATTACAATATGATGCGATTCCCAGACCACAAGAAAATGTGTGCCGTTGTATACCGCACGCGGATTAATCTGATCGTTATTTGTGGATGTGTTAATCATAAATTCATCGGTAGCGAATGTGCCGTCTGTGTTGACAAACCGCCCGATTACGGCGTACCCGTCTGCATCCTTGTTTAAACTTTCCCAAACAACAAGAAACAACGATCCGTCAGTCGCAACTGACGGATTGCGCTGAACTGAAGTTACTGTGCTGTTAACACAAAATGGATAATTGCCGTATATTGTTTCACCATTGGAATACACTAATCTTGCAAAGATTCCGCTATCATCACCATCTCTGCCGTTTCCACTTTGCCAAACATAAAGCCCCCTGTTTGTAACTGCTGTGAATGTGAGATTTGTGTTGGGATAAGAAGTGGTATTATCAATAGAATATGCAGTATAATATGTAGTGGATGCATTTCGCTTGCATCTGAATGTTTGCGGTATTCCACTTGCGTCGGTTTCAAAAGTATATAAAAAACTGCTTTGGCTTATGTTTGTAACAAACGGATTAGTTTGATTGCCTTCATTATCAATGTTTACAGGGTACTCATCAGTGAACTCATAAAAATTTGGAAGAGAATAAATCGGTGACGCAAGGCCAAAGAAGAAAAAAAGCTGTAGCACAAAAAATGTCTTTTTCATAGGAATAATCTCCGCGGGGTTTATACAAAATATTGGTTACGATTTGACTTATTATAGATCGATTTATTTCATATGTCAACTATTTTGTAATAAATAATTGATCTAATAAGCTCTAATACTTAGAAAATCGAGCGGTTTTGTTCAAACAATGAATTATAGCGATAAAGCAATGCCCCAAAAAAGAGTAGGTATTAAAATAAGCAGAAGATGGTACGCCCGACCATCGCAATTTTGACTTTTTGTCGGAGGATTTTGAAAATGATTAATGAGTTGGAAAGATGGGTGAGGAGTGTATAAAAAAAGCCTGCTCTTTTGCTCAAAGCAGGCTTTTCTAAACCTATCAAAATTGCAATCTGAAAGGCTTAAGCTCTTTTTGCCCGACGCAGTACCAAGCCACCCACACTTAACAGCACAAGTCCTACACTTGCAGGCTCAGGAACAGCTCCCACCTCGTCTCCTGTGAAGGAACTTGCAACTCGAAAGCCGACACTGTCGTACTCGTTAGTCGGATTGCGGTTGTTGCGGTTGGAAGAGGGCAGGATGCTCGCACCAGTGCGCCACGAACCGCCACGCACACCGCGGTTTGCTCCTATCAGAGCCTCGTTCCATTCCCCTACGTTTCCGTTCTGGTCATACGTTCCGTAAGGACTTTCGGACTCATCATACGCCCCTACATCGGTTAACCCCAGAAGACTACTTCCATTATAATAATTCGCGCTATTTCCCGTATCTCCTTCTATGGTAGTGCTTAAAGGTAATGTATTACTTCCCGTAGCGTAAAGCCAGTAACCACCGGCTCCGTCATTCTTATTAGGGTCGTAGTGCGCCGCTTTGTACCATTCATCTTCACTCGGTAACCAGTAATCGGCTCCCGTGATTCGCACTACCGATGTACCCAACGACATATCGTACACACCGTACTCGGTTGTTGTATTGTCTTGCGCTCCTGTCAATTGACCGTTGTGGAGCCAGTTTGCGAAACGCAACGTATCATACCAGCTTACATATACTACAGGGCGATTTTCCCAGCCTGCATTTGCGCTATATACATAACTCCCAGAACTTCCCGTCCGGCTTATTCCGCTATAATCCGTCGAATCGCCCATATTCATATTATACAAACCATTCGTATCCGTCTTCGCCACCGAATTCAAAAACTCAACATACTGCACCGTCGTTACCTCATGCTTGCTTATGCTGTACTCATACCCGACCGAACCGTAACCGGTCGTATCTGCCGAGTTGCCAGCGTTACCGATTACTGCCCAGTCAAAACTCACCGCTCCCGCATTACCCGCGCTCAACAACAACACAAGCAACGCTCGGTACATTTTCCCCCGATTTCTTCTCATGTTTAAACTCTTCCTTTCCAGACTTTCTTACATGTTAGAATAGAACCACTTAACTATATCCTACTGATTTTATATCATCCCTTTTCACCTTTTGCAAGTATTTGCAACACAATTTTTAGATATTTTTTTATCTATGCCTTGAGCCTATACAAACATATTTAAAAAAATTATCCGGTCTGTCCATGTATACATGAAAACCTGATGCCTCATCATTTATCAATGGGTAAAATTCTTTACAGAGCTTGCGTAAATCATCAAACCAATGATCGAATTCTTTTACTATCCGTTTTATCTGTGCCATGGGAAGGATATTTCTTTTGATACTCCCCAGAATCTGCCTATAGCGTGATCTAACACAAAAACAAAAAAGCCCACTCCAGATTTACCGTCCAAAGTGAGCTTCAAAATATAAAGTACGCCCGACCATCGCAATTTTGACTTTTTGTCCGAGGATTTTGAAAATGATTTATAAATTTAACGAAGTGTAAAAAGTGTGTACCTGAATAGCATGGTGCTTGCTTGAGTATAATTAAGGGATGTGACAACATAGTTCAACTAAAAAAGGCCTTTAGACCGAAAGTATTCTTCTACGATCTTTCGGGCAACTAAACCGGACGGAGTCTCTCCATCGGTAATATTGCAAGCAAAAACATACCTGTTGCCGTTGCTTTCAAGAAAACCGACAAACCAGCCTAAATTCCATTTTCCATCATGCCCCATATCTGAACCGGTCTTGCCGTAAAGCGTACCTTTTTCCGTCTCATGCACCTTCATAATATCTTTTAAAACCGCAATATTGTTATCATCAAAAGGTAACTGCCCATCAAGCAACGCATTCAATAAATTAACCTGCTCATCAGCACTTATTTGAATTGAGGTATATTCTTCCGAGGGTAACCAAAAACAATCAACTCCCGCTGAAATATCTTCTGTGCCATATTTAATCTTTTCAATATATTCTTTCATGCGTTCCGTCCCTATTTCCCGGGCTAACTTCTGATAAGCCGGTACCGCAGAAACACGAAACGCCTCACGAAGCGTTAAGTCCTGATTCCATCCCTCAAGAAACCGTTTAACGCCATCCCATTTATACCACGGGTCGTCAGCTCCCTTGATTAATCCAAGTTCAAGCCCTATGAGAGTATTATAAATTTTAAAAGTTGAACAGGGCGCAAACAGCTTCGCACTGCGCTCAGGATTTACATTGATAGTATCTCCTGTTTCTCGATTATAAATTACCAGAGCTGTGTCGTATCCCTGAAAAAGAGATTTTTCGATTTCCCGATCAAAAGAAATACCCGCAATTAAAAAAAAGAAAATAAATCCTGTAATGATTTTAACTCTCATGTTAATTTCCCATTTCTATGCAATAACAAGCATTTGAAAATCTCTCATCGTCACTCATCGTTAAAGGTAACATTGACCGGCCCCCGTTTTTGGTACCAGTTAAAACTTAGTGGTTTTCTCCATAGACTGTTGATCCGGGGTCCAATTCAGGAAATGGAGTTAGGCCGTAGGCCGAACGGAATTTCCTGAATTGAGAGC
>Ga0302253_1000059_pt1 | contig 127104 bp, 110 predicted proteins | sample AAG_RA_Trp_MG_FD_193537 | JGI IMG/M metagenome (GOLD analysis project Ga0302253, IMG submission 193537) | Enriched activated sludge microbial communities from anaerobic digester in WTTP, New Holstein, Wisconsin, United States - AAG_RA_Trp | ecosystem: Engineered > Bioreactor > Anaerobic >... | reverse complement strand
CCTTTCGTTTTGTTTTTCATACACAAAAAACATTCTATATGGAGTTGAGTCCCTTTTCTTTTGCCTTATTTCTTTCCTCGCCTATTTATTGGATACGGTCAAGAATTTATAAAAGATAGCTGAAGCGGAGAATCTCTCTGTAGTCTTTCTGATGGATAATGAAAGGCCTTTTGTTAATAAAAGTGCGTTAGTTGGATTCCAGACTATTAAAGATAAGCAGGGTTCAGAAAAAAGGCTTTAACTGGTATACTTTAGCAATAAGTATATCAATTAAAAACAAGTTGGTTTTATAAACAAGGTATGGAAGAAGGTAGGAGCCAATGGGAATAAAGCAAGTTGCTGATTATGCAGGAGTTTCAATTGCGACTGTTTCCAGGGTTTTGAACAAGAGTGCAAACGTTTCAGAAGTTAAGCGAAAAAAGGTCTTGGATGCTGTCAAAACACTTGGATACAGACCGAACGATCTTGCAAGAGGCCTTAGAAATATGCCTACTTCAACCATCGGAGTAATAATACCAGACATTACTAACCCGTTCTTTCCCAGTGTAATTAGAGGTGCTGGCGATATTCTGCACGAAGCCGATATCACTCCAATGATTTACAACTCTGATGGCAATATAGATATAGAAATCGAGCAAATCAAGACTCTTATAAGTAAAAGAGTCGATGGATTGCTATTCATGCATAGTGAGGAAAGTAAAAGAGTAATAGACTTAATTGAATCTGCGAATATGCCAGTAGTGTTTTTGGATAGAGTCGAAGATGGAAGATTTGCTTCCGTCAAGAGCGATAACTATGGTGGAATGAAAATCATAATGGATTATGCCTATTCTCTTGGACATCGAGACTATTGGTATATAGGTGGAGAGTCCAAAGTTTCAAGTGCGAGGGAAAGATTGCAAGCAGTATTCGATTTTGAAAGAGATCATTCGGATATATCTATAAAATATGCGAGTACAACCTTTTCATATGAAGGAGGTTTGTGGGCATTTGAGCTTCTAAAAAAGAAATTTTCAATACCAACTATTATTATTTGTGGAAATGACCTAATTGCTTTCGGAGCTATCGACGCTTGTTTAAAAAACAAGTTGAGAGTACCATACGACATTTCCGTCACAGGATTCGATGATGGGTTTCTTGCGGCACATTACAATCCTCCATTAACTACGGTCGCTCAGTCTCCTTATGATCTAGGAGCTACTGGGGCTAAATTGCTTCTTGAGTTTATATCTGGAAAAAGGAAAAGAGCCGTTACGAGAGTTCTTCCAATTCGGCTTATTATAAGACAGTCAACCACTCAGTTATAAGTGAATTCTATCTTATATAAAGATATTCAATCAGTGGAATTTTTATATCAAACTGAGCAGCTATTATATCGCTTCTTTAATTTACTTACCATTGTCAAACTAAACAGAAAAATCTTTTTATCATGCAAAATAGTGAGTAATAAGAACAAAAATTGAATTAATCAGTTTTAATTGCTAGTCATCGTTAGAGAACACAAATCATTGTGGTTTGATCGAATAGTAGGTTGTGGTAGCATTGTTATGTAAGTTTTGAATTTCCCTTTTTTCTGTAGCTACTCATGAAAACCTTTTCTAGCGGTATGAATCAGTTTCTTCAGTGTGGAAGAGTTTGGAAGCGCGTTTTGGTGAATTGTGTTTTGAAAAGCTTTTCTAAGAATATTGTTCTAAAATTCGCTTGTAATAAGCTGTTTCAGGATGTGAGGGAATGATAGCAGTCATCGGAAGTACAAATTTAGATACAGTAATGAGAGTAGGACATCTTACTGAGGCCGGTGAAACTTCTTCCGCCAAAGGAATCAAGCAGTATTTAGGCGGTAAAGGAGCTAATCAGGCAATAGGTGTAGCTAAGCTGAATTCTGAATGCTGTTTTTTCACATCTATTGGAAATGATTGGGCAGGACGTTTTCTATCTAAGAAACTCTCCGAGTTCAATATTAATTTATATGTTCGAAGTTCAAACGATCTTTCTGGACAGGCATTTATTGAAGTAAGCGATGAGGGTTTAAACAAAATAATCATCTACTCTGGAGCGAATGGCGACCTGTATGAAAACTTTATATTTGAAAATTCTGAGGTAATTGAGAAAGCAGGAATAATACTATTACAGGGTGAAATTCCCTGGGACACGAATTTGTACATACTTGAAAAATACAAGAAAAGCCACTGTGTAATTCTTGACCCGGCTCCTGCAAATGTAGAGATGTTAGCGGGAATGGGTGAAGCTACCTATATAACACCTAATGAAACTGAGTTTTCCATATTAACTGGAAGACAATACGATTCTCTAGATCAAATGATCGCAGCCGCGAATAGTTTTCAAAAGAGACTTGGAGCAAAATTGATACTTAAGCTCGGCGAGAATGGTTGTGCTTATTTCTCTGATTCCGAGAGTTTTCTAGTATCGCCGGTACGTAATCTGAAAGTTGTAGATACAACTGGAGCGGGAGACAGTTTTAATTCAGCCTTCGCAGTGGCGCTTGAAAGAGGAGAGAGTATAAAGAACTCTATTAAATATGCTGTACTGGCTTCGGGAATAAGTACAATGAGAGAAGGGACTTCTTCAGCGATGCCTACAAACGAAGAAGTTCTGGTTTTTCAGAAGGAATTTGGAGAGAATCAACCAGAACTTATAGAACTTGAAGGGGCTGAAAAGTACTTAGAACATTTGAGAAAGCAATAGAGGTTCTCGAGAGTTATTCAAAGAGAGGTTATGAAGTATGGATCAAAAACCGTTCTTGACCATGAACAATATTAGCAAATCATTTCCTGGCGTTCAAGCTTTGAAAAATGTTGATTTTGACTTGCGGAAGTCCGAAGTACATTGTATTTTGGGCGAAAATGGGGCAGGTAAATCGACACTTATAAAGATACTTAGTGGAGCTTTGAGAGAGGATTCTGGAATTATATCCATTGATGGTGAACCTGTTGCGTTGGATTCACCGGCAAAGGCACACGAATATGGTTTTGCAACAATATATCAGGAATTCAACCTTTGCCCGAACCTGTCGGTTGCTGCGAATATATTTCTGGGTGAAGAGAAACTATTCAAGAAACGCGGATTAATCGACAGAGCAAAAATGAGAGAAAAAGCTAAGGAGTACATGAAAAAGTTGGGCGTCAATATTTCTCCAACTACTAGAGTAAGTTCTTTGACAGTTGCACAACAACAGGTAGTAGAGATAAGCAAGGCACTTTCCAGAGGAGCTAGAGTAATTATCATGGACGAACCTACAGCAGCTCTATCTGGTGATGAAGCCAATAAACTGTTTGAAGTAATTCGATACCTTAAGGAAAATGGTGTAAGCATAGTATATATCTCTCACCGTCTTGACGAGATCTTCGAAATAGGAGATCGGATAACAGTATTACGAGATGGAGCCAAAGTAAGAACCTTAGAAAGCACAACTGAGATATCAAGACAAGAACTTGTGTCGTTAATGGTCGGGCGTAAAATAGAGGACTGGATACCGAAAGTGAAGATTGAAAGAGGAAAGGAAATTCTTAAGGTATCGAACTTGAGTAGAAAGGGTGTATTTCACGACATTGGTTTTTCATTATATCAAGGTGAGATACTTGGCTTTTCTGGACTCGTCGGCTCTGGACGAACGGAGGTTATGCGGGCCATCTTTGGTGCGGATCCTTACGATGAAGGCACAATATTGTTCAATGGACAGGAAATGAAAAAGGTTAATCCTTCTAAAGTGATCAAATCTGGCATCTATCTTCTTCCTGAGAACCGTAAGGATCAGGGATTAGTTTTGTTGATGCCGATAAGCCAAAACATCACGCTTCCAAGACTCTCTTTGGTCTCGAATATTTTCAAGGTTTCCGCAAGAAAGGAAAAGTCCGCTGTCGAAGGTTATAGAAAAGAATTGAATATAAAAACCCCTACTATTCGTAGGCTTGTTAAGTTTCTAAGTGGTGGAAATCAACAAAAGTGTGTTCTGGCCAAAGGTCTGTTTTCTAAGTCTAAATTGCTTATATTTGATGAACCGACGAGAGGTATTGATGTAGGAACTAAATCGGAAATCTATGATCTGATAAATACTCTTGTTGCAGAAGGTATAGGAGTTATAGTGGTTTCCTCCGAGCTTCCGGAAATTTTGGGTTTGTGTGACAGGATCATTGTAATGAAAGACGGAAGAATCTCAGGAGAGATCGACAGAGACCATGCAACGCAAGAATCGGTAATGCGACTTGCTCTTGGAGAAGGGGGACTGAACTAGATGTCGAACATTGAAGTGAATTTAGATAAGAAACAAGCTCGCAGGAGTTCTATAAAATCCGTGTTAGTATCGCAGTATTTTGTTATTATCGTTATCCTCCTGGCTATGGGAACGGTAATGTCCTTCCTTTCTCCTGTCTTTTTGACATCTAGAAATCTCCTAAACGTACTCCTTCAGACCTCTATAAACATAACGGTTGCTGTTGGAGTCACTATGGTGATCCTTACTGGAGGAATAGACCTGGGAGTTGGATCGGTCGTGGCTCTTACAGGAGTTACACTTGGTACTATGTTAAAATCGAACCTTCCCATTCCTGTCGCCTTCTTAATAGCAATTCTTGTTGGTGCTCTTACAGGAATTATAAATGGTTTATTGGTTTCTAAAGGAAGGGTGCCAGCATTTGTTGCAACGCTTGGAATGATGAGTGCAGCAAGAGGTTTGTCCTTGATAATTACCGGAGGTCAAAGCATTTATGTCTTTCCGAAGAGCTTCCTGAATTTCTTTGGAATCGGATACTTATGGTTTATACCGATGCCTGTTGTGATAGCTGCGGTTGTAGTAATTGTAGCTCAGTATATCCTCAGTCAGACACGATTTGGAAGATATGTATATGCTATTGGTGGAAACCCTGAAGCTGCAAGGTTGGCAGGCGTAAAAGTAACCCTGATGCTGATAATAACTTACATGATTGCGGGAATAACTTATGCGATAGGAGGAACGATTCTCACTGCCAGGCTAAATTCCGCTCAACCTATAGCAGGAGTTGGGTATGAACTTGACGCTATTGCAGCGGCAGTAATCGGTGGAACGAGTCTATCTGGAGGTATAGGCACTGTTTGGGGAACTGTATTGGGTGCCTTGATTATGGGAGTTTTGAGAAATGGGTTGAACTTGCTGAACATATCTTCCTATGTACAGCAGGTGCTTATAGGAACGGTTATAGTAGGAGCTGTTCTAATTGATAGGATGCGTAACAAACCTTAAGCAGGTTTATATTTTTCCAAACTGGTTCTAAGAAGCTAATTGAAGTTCTTGCTCTTTGATAGTCAGGCAAAAGAAACTGGACAATTTCCGAACTCAGTTTATAGGGAACTGGGTAGAGATCAAAAAAGGAGGGTATTTCGATGAAAAGAACCAAAATGTTAGTGGCAGTTTTGCTAGTGTTGATGCTCTCGGTCGTTTCGTTCGCAGCTCCGAAAATAGCCCTGATAATGAAGACTCTTACGAACCCATTCTTTCTGACGATGAAAGATGGTGCTGTTCAAGCTGGAAAAGATTTTGGTGTCGATCTGCTAGTTGTCTCTGCAGAACTTGAAACATCTATAATGCAGCAGATTTCTCTGATTCAGGATATGACGACACAGAAAGTCGATGCAATTGTTATTGCTCCGATCGACTCCAAAGCGGTAGTTCCAGCACTAGCAGAAGCACAGAAGGCTGGAATCCACATCATCAATATTGACAACGCAATTGACCTGGTAGCCGCAGAAGCCGGTGGACTGGATGTCGAAATCTTCATTAGTGCTGATAATACCATCGGTGGTCAGCTAGCAACTGCTTACCTTGCTTCTCTTCTCGGTGGAAGTGGAAAGGTTGCAATGCTCGAAGGAATTCCCGGAGTCGAGAACGCTGAAGGTAGAAAGAGAGGCTTCTTGAATGTTGTGAGTCTGTTCCCGGATATCGAAGTTGTTGCAATGCAGACTGCAAACTGGGAAACTGAACAGGCTTTGAACGTTTTCAGCAATATTCTTCAGGCTCACCCGGATATCAAGGGTCTGTTCTGCGCGAACGATATGATGGCTCTCGGAGCAATTCAGGCAATTGCAGCGGCCGGAAAAACAGGAGAAATATACGTTACCTCTTACGACAACCTTGATGCTGCACAGGCAGCCATTCTTGCAGGCACAATGCATGCAACAGTCGAACAGAACCCTTACCTGATGGGTTACTTCGGAATTGAGTATGCACTGAAGGCAATAGCTGGCGAGAAGCTTCCGGATCAGTTCATGGTTCCGCTTTCTTGTGTTGACAAGGCTCTATTGACCGGTGAAAGGTGGTAATTGAGTTCTAAAAGAAAGTTCTCCATTGTGTGTGGTGGGGGGGACTTATGAAAGTTCCCCCCTACATGAAAAGATCTCAGTATTTACTATTTCTTTTTTAGCGAGAGACTTTAGTAATTCGAGTTTTGATTAGAAGAAAGAGGGACTTTCCGCGAAGTCCCCCCATTTGGAAAGATCTAGCTGTAATACCCTTTAGTTTCGAACCAAGTGAAGGACAGAGCAACAGTACTAGAAATGAAAGATAGAAATATGATAACACAAAAAGGAAATTGGTTAAACATGTGAGTTTCAGAACTGTCAGGTATTCTTTGAGAAATTAGAACCTTATCCTAGAAAGATGTTCGAAGGCAAACAGAGGCGATATTATGCCAAAAAGGGGGAACATCGAATGAGTATCAAAAAGATCGTTCTTGTGCTTTTAATATCAGTTATGCTTGTTGTTAGCGCTTTTGGCGCAGAGAAGAAAAAGGTAATTCTTGACACAGACATGGTTTTTGGTTTTGATGATGGTATCTGTATGGTAATGCTGGCAAATGCTCCGAATATCGATTTGCTCGGAGTTATTACCAACTATGCCCACAACTATGTGGCGATAGAGGCTGCCGCTGGTATCAGGCAGCTTGAGCTGATAGGTAAGGCAGACGAAATTCCTGTCTTCATGGGCTGTCCGTATCCTATCAACGCATATCGTGTGACTAACAAAGCATATGCAGCCTGGGAAACCACTTTCCTCGGACGAAACGCCACTAAGTCGAACGAAGATCCAGCATCTTATGAAGCTTATCTTGAAAACCCGGGAGTTCCTCGCTGCGGGAATCCTGTAACACCTGTCCAGAAAGAGCACGGTGTGACATGGTTGATAGACACAATAAGGGCCAATCCAAATGAAATAACAATCGTTGCAATTGGAGCTATGACGAACATAGCAGCTGCAATATTGCTTGATCCGGGAATAGTACCCCTTGTAAAGGAAATACACTACATGTCTTCCTCTTTCGACATACCAGGCAATACGACACCTGCAGCAGAGTACAATATTTGGTATGATCCGGAAGCTGCACACGCTGTTTACCGTGCGCCCTGGAACAGACAGGTATTCAACTCTCTAGACGTTGACCAGTACTACAAGTACAGAAAGGAAACCCACGATCAGATCAAGGCTGCGAACACACCAATAGCCAGAATGCTGGACGAGATGTATGGTGCGCGATTTGAACAAGACCCTAATAGAGAAGTAAGCATCTGGGATTTGCTCAGCGCAGCGTATGTTATTGATCCCACGTTATTCCCGGAAATTGTGACCAGATACGTGGACGTTGACACTAATTACGGTCTTAACTATGGAAGAACCACTAGTTATACCAGAGAAGGGACTCAGCCCCAGGGATCTCAGAAGGCCGATATCCTTTGGAGAATGGATGAGCCTAGATTCTGGGATCTTTTCGTTGAACTTGTAACGATGGTTCCAGAAGATCCTGTTAATCCCACCTGGTAAGCCGTTGAACTGTAATTCCTGAAAGAATTGATCTTCGGTGAGCCTTAAGTGAGAGACGTTGTATAGTGCTTAAGAAGGCCCTTAAGGCTCGCCTAATTAAAAGAGCTAAACGGTAAAGAGATTCTACACTTTTTTGTTGATTAATGTTTTGACCTATGAAGTTGCTCTGTCCTTGCACTTGTTCAAAAATTAAAATTAACTATTAGTTCACCAACATTTTCTTAAGGAGGTACGTAATGAAGAAAAGAATTCTACTGGGAGCCATGATGGTGCTCTTCCTTCTGAGCGCAGTAGTTACTCTCGGAACACAAAAGGTCATTCTTGACACAGACTTCGGTTCGTTCGGTGACGATGCTCAGGCGTTGTTCATTCTTCTTGCACATCCGGAAGTTGAACTGCTCGGGATAACGATCGCTCCGGGTAACGTTTGGCTGGAAAATGGAATTGCCAACGCCCTCAGAGACCTGGAGATAATCGGCAGGACCGATATTCCTGTTGTCGTAGGCGCTGCAGAACCTCTTATGGGAAGCAGACAGGAATGGCTGGATGCCGAACAGAAAATCTGGGGCAACGTGGAATACATGGGTGCATACTCCAGACAGAGACCGGCAAACTGGGAAGATCTCAAAGTATTTGGTGAAGTACCCAGTACAAAACCACTCGAAGGTATAACAGCGGTTGAATTCATGGCCGAACAGATAAGGAAGTACCCGGGCGAAGTAACCATAATCGAACTGGGCGCATGTACAAACCTCGCACTGCTTGTCAGAGAGCACCCGGATGTAGTTCCTCTAGTAAAACAGGTGTTCTACATGGGTGGAGCCGTCGATATTCGTGGTAACACCAACACAGCAGCTGAATTCAACTTCTGGTACGACCCAGAAGCAGCCCACATTGCAATAAGCACCCCCTGGAACAGACAAGTTCTATTCCCACTCGATGTTTGCGAAATAACGTTCTACACCAAGGCAGAATTCGACAGGATAGTAGCACCCGGCGCGGAAGGTCCGGTTATAGATCTGTTCAAGCAGAGCCATACCAACAGATTTGCAAACAATCCCGACACAACCTCTTTTGTTTGGGATGTTATGGTTGGCGCTTATCTTGTAGATCCTAGCATAGTAAAAACTTCTAAGATGCTGTATGTTTATGTAGACTACTACTACGGACCGAATTACGGTAGAAGCCTTGGATTCCACGAATCAAGGAACAGAGATTTCAACAAACCTGAAAACTTCCCGGCGAACTCACAGTTTATAGAAGTTGTTTACGAGCTCCACGAAGATCTTTTCTGGAACGTATTTATAGACGCAATGCGCTCCTACAAATATTGATAATTGATGTTGTTTTTCTTAGGGGGGGCAACCCCCCTTTTTTCCAGAATTAGAAAAGAATTCAAGACCTATTTCTGGACTGAAGCCAGATCAAAGTAGAAGGGGGAAAAAATATGGGTACAGGTTCCGCTTTTGAAACCAGAACAGGAAAGTCAATACGAAAAATCGGTCCAGTATCTTTCTTTGTTCTTGTTTGCTTACTTTTTGTTATGTTCACCACAAATGCTATCGCTGTTGAAAAAGTAATAGTTGATAGCGATTTGAATTTTCTAACTGATGACCTGATGGCACTTCTAATGCTTCTTCAAGCAGATAACATAGAGGTGTTGGGAGTGACCTCTGTTATTCCAAGTCCTTCGCATGAACAGGGGATAGCAAACACTCTACGTGTGCTTGAAACTGCCGGAAAAGGTTCAGTGGGATTGTATCCCGGTAGTAAAGTTTCTCTTATGTGGAAAGGCAATGTACCTGCCGAGGTTGTTCCCGTTGCACCAGTTGGAGGTTTTTCGAGTCTTGAGCCAAAAGATAAACATGCTGTTGATTTCATAATAGAAACCGTAAATCAAAACCCTGGAGAGATAAACATAATTGGTCTTGGCCCGTTGACCAATCTGGCTTTAGCACTACAGAAAGACCCAACCATTGCTGGAAAAATTAAGCACATGTATATTATGGGAGGGCAATTCAATATATCAAACGGAAAAAACCAGCCCTGGAAAGAAGGCGAGGTCGCAACTTTAGCCGAGTACAATATTAAAGCCGACGTCGAGGCGGCTTATGTTGTATTCCATTCGGGAATTCCCATGACGATAGATCCACTCGAAGTTGGCCGCTGGGCTATATTACGCCAAGAACATCTTGATCGTATAACTGTTGTGGACAAACCAGTGGCACAGCTATTCAACTACCCTGGTCGCTTTTTCACCAGTAAAGCTCTCCCCAACGATCCAAAATCTGGCTGGGACTACACGTATGATGAAATTGCCGCGCTATCTATAATCAGACCGGATCTAGTTTCAACAAAAGAGGTTTTTATTGATGTAGTAACTTCAGGACCAGCGTATGGACAGACAATCGCTTACACTAGAAATGCACCAGCAGGCGCTTCGAAAGCGAATCTAATATATAATGTTGATTACGCTGCGTTTATAGAGTTTTTCATCGAGCTCATGACCAAGTAGTTCCTTCTAGTTCATTCCCCGTCTGCAGCAGCCTGAAAAGGCTGCTGTTTTTCATACTTATATAAAGAATGAATACGAGCTAATAAAAAAGCATCTTTCTGAGGTATTCGTCGAAGTCTTCCGGGAAGCTGTGGCCTATATTTGCGTAGATCTTCAGCCGTGAATCGACTCCTTTTTCTCTGATCATTTCGTGCAGCTTCACAGTTTCATTCGCGAAGGAGTCTTTGGCTCCGACGATGAATCTCAAGGCGCATTGCACGGGAAAGTCTCCTATCTTTTCCCGGTACTTTTCGACTTCTCTGAAGGCGCCCACCACGATTATCGCCATGCGCGGGATCAGGATTCTTTCCAGAACAAGTTCGAAGGCCAGTCTTCCTCCCTGCGACGCACCGTAGAAGTTGCCTTTCAACGATATTCGCTCCTTTCTTTGCCCATCCGGCTCTTTATCCTCTTTCCGTATATCCTTGCCGCAAGCAGGTAAAAAACTGCGAAGAGTAGAGCGATCACAACGGCCAGCACTCTGGAGTACTCTATGAAGAGATCTCCCAGATAGACTCCGCCTATCGTGAAGACGAGTGCGTATACAACATCTCCCAGCGAGAAGAGGAGTACGGCCCTGGCCTTGCGGGAGCTGCTGAAGCCGGCGAAAACAGGCACGTACTTTCCGATAACCGGTATCACTTTCGAGAAGAGATAAAAAAGCGTCGGAGATTTCAGAAAGATCGCCGTTCCCGCTATCAGGAAATTCTTCAACCATCTTACGCTCTTTCCGGTGGAGTAATTTCCCACCAATCTTCGGGAAAGGTACCGTCCAATGAAGATGAAGGGAATGTCCGTTACGACCAGTGCCAGAATCGAGAGCAATATTACTGGCCAGAAACCGAGCAGCCCGGCCGCCACGAAGATGCCTCCGGCAACGATGAAAACCGGTATCCCCGACTGGTCGATAACGGTTCCAAAAAAGACGAGCAGATAGCCGTACTCGCTTATGAGTTCCAGGGCGCGTTCCATCAGCAGCAGTTGAACAGCAGGTCCAGCAGGACGCAGGTGGCGCAGGCCGCGGCGGTTCCGGCATCTTTCTTATCTATGTACGTTCCACCGACTCTCCATGCCTGATCGCGTCGTCTCAGCATTTCGTTGTTGGGATCTATCCTTCTTACCTCGTCCCATGCGGCTCTCGCCTCTTCGCTACGGCCTATCGTTTCGTACTGGATGGCCAGAAAGGCCAGGTAGTTCGGGTTTCTCCCGCCCATCTCGATAGCCTTATTTATCGCCGAGATGGCCTCTCCGTGCCTGCCGAGCTCGGCACTGCTGAAGGCCAGATATGCATAGATCGCTTCTTCCCTCCCGCCTCTGGATATGGCGGTGTTCAGATCTTCGATTGCGCTGTTGTGGTTGTTTTGCTGGTAACGGGCCATTCCTCTTATAGCATAGGCCTCGTAGCGGGAAGGATTCATACCGATCGCCTTTGTGCAAAGCTGGACGGCCCTTTCCCAGAGTCTTTGAGATAAGTCACCGTTGGCCTGTGCGATCAGGGCTTCATAACTTCCGGCAGTAGAGGAGCTGTACCTCGAGGAGGCTCCACCGACATTGCCGCCGTCGTACTGGCGGCGTTTTTCGGGGCTGCCCAGTACTTCGTAGGCCTCGTTTATCTCTTTCATCTTCTGCTCAGCCAGCGACTGAAGCGGGTTGTTGGTATGTCTATCCGGGTGGTACATCTTCACCAGTTCGCGGTATTTGCTCTTTATCTCTTCGTCCGAAGCGTTGGGCCTTACCCCGAGGACTTCGTAATAATCAGGCATCTTTAACCCCCTTGTTGTACTTCTCCCTCGCGAGAGCAAGTCTGCCTACTACGAAGGAAAAAGTGCTGTCGATTATCTCTGTAAGGCACCGGTCGGTGCTGAACTTTCCACGGAGGGAAATAGCCTCCAGTGAAGAGTATACGCCACTCTCGACGTATTCGGCAAGGTTCGGTCCTTCGTGACCGAAAAGCACGTTGAAATCGCCGTGTCTTCTGTCGGAATGGTAGTCTTCAAGAGCGTCGATAAGATACATAACCTTGAGCATCTCCCGGGCGATTTCAAGGCTTCGTTCCCCCTTTCCGGCCGACGGGAAGAATTCGGCTATTAGCTTCGAAGCGAATCGGACGAATCCTTCCAGCCTTTCGAGCGGACTCGATGCTTCCTTTCTCTCAAGTTCCAGGTTCTTCACACATTCCCTCTTCAACCCGTCGAGCGATACTCCCCTCTGTCGGAGTTTCGCCCCGAGCTTTGCAAAAACTCCTCTGAAAAGCGTGTCGAACAACCTCGATTTCACTCCCCGTCTCTCATCCAGTTCGTTGTCCCATCCGGCGAAGAGAACGCTTAAAAGCGAGAGGTCGGCCAGAGGCTCGAAAACTTCCGGGCTGGAGGCCAGAATCTCGACCTTTTTGGGTTGCATCACACATCTTTTTTTCACGACTTTCTCCTCATCCACAGGAGGCATGAAGCCTGATTGAAGCGCGAAAAAGAGCGGGTCGTTCTGAAGGAGAAGTGCGGCCCTCCTGCCGTAGGTGTTTCGTAGAGAATGGCATAGCGAGCAGTATATAATCCGGTACTGTCTCTTTGACTCTGCGGAAAGCGAGGTACCTGGCCTGAAATAACCCAACATCTTGTCTCCTTCGGCAGCTGGATCGGTTGTTGAGATTATATCGGAAGGTGCATAACCAGTCAATTGCACAACTAGAACGAAGGCCGGTTGATACTCGCCCGGAAAACCTATAATATTGGTACCAGATCGACATAAATTACACGGGCGGGGTGAAAGAGATCGAAAGAATGAAGGTTTGCTACTACGGCGATCAGTGTCCCTGGAATTCATGGGCGCGTGGAGAGGCAAGGAAGGCCGCCGATGCTCTGGGGTTATCAATTGAAGAGTTCGATCTCACACATCCCTCCCCTCCCGTCGAGCTCTTCTTTCCGTTCTCGATCCTCCTGAAAGGTATCACAATAGCCGGTCCCGTTCCGGCGCGGCGACTGATAGACATCTTGAAGACCGGGAAACCATCTGAATACTTCGAGCCGTATTCACAGAACCCGAAAGGATCGTGCGACTCCATAAGGCTCTATTCGAGCGAGACGATCGCCGATGCGTGCCGCATATGCACTAACGGCGATGACTTCGGCATAGCCGAAAAGAGGGCCTGGCTGGAGAGGTTCGACAGCAAAGATCGCCTCTGCGCCGGAGCCTTGGCCTACTCGGGTGAGAGACCCGTGGCCTTCTGCGAGGCTATCCCCTCTCTCGAGTCACCTTACGCCATCCCGGCCGAAGGTTCGATGGCCTTTATAAACTGTATCTACAACGCCATGGCTGAACCTCTAGACTACAGAGCCGGATTGCTTGAATTCTTTCTTGGTCGGCTGAGAGCTCTGGGATATTCAAAGGTCGGTGTTCTCTCGGGGCTTCGCGCTCCCTTTCCGAATGGTCCCGAATCCTTCTTTCTTGGGATGGGATTCACCCGGACGCGACAAATACCCGGTACGATACTCATGAACTCCGGCCTCGACGAGATAGCCTTTCTATCCAGAGAGCTCTGAGGTCCGGGCTAAAATGGTCTTTCATATGGCAAAATCTGCAAGCGCTTCTATTTTAGAAGAGCATTCTGGAAGTGCCATCGTTCTTGCACCCTCAACGAAGATCGCTATTAGTAAAGGATATCTGGGTATGAGAAAATTCCTAATCCTCCCTCAATTAGAAGTCCCAGTCTTCCTGCAATACTACCTTCAACAGGCTGACTGAGGATCAGAAAGTTATCAACATATAGTTCAACAAAAGGAGAAATTATTATCAGTTCAATTCTATACTCTTTGAAAAACGAGAGTCTTAACGGTCTGTACTGAATCATACTGGTTGAAAGCCCAAATTCAGCACGGAAAACATGCTGAAGCTCGACGCGCTGTTTGCAGTAATTGAGTATGATTCCAAACCCGTTGTTGTATTCTTCAAATCCAAAAAGAATTCCACCATTGCCTCTCTTAAGCCTTATATCAACTCGGATAGCGCTATCTTCGATAGGTTTGTCAAACCATACTCCAGCGATTCCAGCTGACGAGAGTGCCTCGATTGACATATCGCGGGGGATCCACTGGACCCCCGTGTCTTCACTTTCAGGATATCGTGCTGCCAGGTGCTCGCGTTTCAGTCTGGAGGAATTCGGAAAGATCTTTCTGTCGAAATCATCATACTTTTGCAGGCTAAGGTAATCACCGCAGAGCTTAAGGATCTTGGGAGAAGAGAAAGAGCCGGTCAAACTCTTGAAATTCGTGATTTTCTCGGGGAAGACATTGTGATGATAGAAGAGGCGGGATTCATGTTCGCCCCGGAGTGGTAGAGTTCTTCCCACGTAGGAACCGAGCATTCCGTCTCCAGAACCCAACAACGAACTCTCCGAAGGTTCATGGAAGGGTCCTGTGAGAGACTCGCCAACCAGGTATCTAATTCCGCTCGCCGCGTATTCGAAGTCGCTGGTGCGAGTGCTGTGCCACTGCCCACATGAGAAGATCAGGAACCATCTGCCATTAATCTCGAAAACATCTGGCGTCTCAAGAAACCCGTATTTATCAGATACATAAATGGGTGGCAGTATATTCCATTCAATCAGATCTCTTGATATGGCGTGACCTATAGCTCCCCTCCCGGCCCAGTTGCCGGTTCTTGAGCGGGCACAGAAAAACATGTGGAAGTCGCCTTCGTCGGTTCTGACTATGCAGGGGTCTCTCCAGGCAACGCTCGAAATCGAGCTATCGACAACCGAGGTTTCATACCATTCACCTTGAGGTTCCAGTACGTGACGGGGAATTTTTCTCCACGTCAACAGGTCCTCAGAGATCGCGATTCCTATTCTCTGAATGGCCTCTCGTTTGGCTCCATAGAACATATAGTAGATGCCGTTGTTCTTGCAGAGAGTTCCGGTCATCAGAGGACCGTCGTCCCATTCTCCTTTATAGCCTCTTTCAAGTGCCAGCCCGGCTTCTTTCCAGTGCAGCAGATCTTCGGACACTGCATGATTTATGGCGTGGCTTCTTGAACCCTTCTTTCTGAGAAGATGAAAGAGATGATACAGACCGTTTTCTTCAAAGAGCCAGGTGTCCCACAGACTGTTATGAGACGGCACAAACAGCACTTCAACCACTCCTGTCAGTTCAACAGTTGTCTCTTCCAGACCGGAGCACTGGTCTGGTACCCACCAAAACGATAGGATTATCCAGATATTTCGGATTTGTATTTAACCTCCAGAGCTTATTGATGAAGATTCCGACCATTGAGAGAAATATCACCTACTGAAGTAGAGCCACAGAAAGAAGAGCAAGTGCTCAACCTTTCACACTTCCTTCAGTAAGACCACCTGTAATGTATTTCTGCATGAACAGATAAAAGATTATCACCGGAATGGTTGTTATCATACCGCCTGCCATTAGCTCATTCCACTTCACAAGAAAATCGCTTATAGAAGCAACAAGGGCAACTGTCAGCATCCTCTTGCTATCTGACATTATCAGAGTATTTGCGAACATGAATTCGTTCCATGCAAGTATGAAACAGAAGACCGCCGTCGCCGCGATACCCGGGGCGGATAGAGGCAGAATTATCCTTGTAAAGGCTTTAAACCTTGTACAACCATCAATTCTTGCAGCCTCTTCAAGCTCGCTCGGGATATTTCTGAAGAATCCTCTCAATAACCATATTGAAAATGGAAGCGAAAAGACCGTATACGAAATTATCAAACCGGTAAAAGAGTCTGTCAACTGAAGGTTTCGCATCATAATGAAGAAGGGGATAAGAAATACCACCGCTGGAAACATACGGGTGACAAGTATGAACATTACATACGCCTTTTCTCCCTTCATCCTGAATCTGGCAAGTGCGTAACCGCCCATGCACCCAAGAACAATTGCAACAAAGGTTGTCATAAGTGATACATACAAACTATTGATGAAGTATGTACCCAATCGCATGTTTCTCCAGGCGGCAAGATAGTTTTGAATCGTTGGATTATCAGGAAGTATGGTCGATGGAAACTTCAGAGTCTCCGCTGTGGGCTTTAGAGAAGTGAGAATCATCCAGAGAACTGGTAATAGTATTATGAATGTGAGAATAAAGAGAGCAGCATGAACTAACAGCGTCCTTCTTATCCTCTTTTTTTTGCTCAAATACATGATCACTCACCTCTAATCTATTTTCTTGCCTTCTACTTTGTAAAGATAGAAGATGATTATCACCGACAGGAATATAACCATCAATATCGACTGTGAAGACGCGAATCCAAAGTTGTATCGCTGGAAGGCTGTCTTGTATATACTGGTGGCCAGAATCTCAGTTGCTCCTCCGGGTCCACCTTTAGTCATTACCCAAATCATGTTGAAGCTGTTGAAGGTCCAAATAGTTATCAACGTTATCGCAACTACGATGGATGCTTTCAGATAAGGAATGGTAATGTTCCAGAATCTCTTCCATACTCCTGCGCCATCGACTTCGGCAGCTTCATACAGATCTTTCGGTATTGTCTGCAGAGCAGCGTGGAAAATAAGAGCACTGAGAGGAAACTCCTTCCAGACTCGTGCTATGACGACCCATACTTGAGCGGTGAAAGGTCTCCCAAGCCAGGCGACCGGTTCGCTGACGAGTCCGAACCTAACGGCAATATCATTTACCAGACCGAATTCCGGATGCAACAACCACATCCAGCTCAGCGCAGCAACGGCCGACGGAACGGCCCAGGGTATAAGAATGAGAGCTTTATAGATTCCGACCCCCTTGACCGGTTGATTTAGTAGCAATGCTATCGAAAGACCAAGTGCGACCTGGCCGGCTACATTCGCGGCAGTCCACCAAAGAGTGTTCCAGAATGCCATCCAAAAATTCTCATCGCCAAGGGCTTTTGAATAATTGCTAAAACCGATGAAGGGTATCCCTCTATGAAGAGTAAGGAGGTTATAGTTGAAGAAACTCATTACAAGTCCAATAATCAGGGGAACTATGATTATCAAAACCATAACCGCTATAGTCGGACTCATTAGAAAGAAACCCATATGCTTATCGAAAAATCGTTTTGTGTTCATCCATTAATCACGCACCCTGACATAAGATTGTGATCATCATTAAGAAATCAGGCAACGGAGACTAAAGACTGGTCTCCGTCGCCTTTGTGCAGATTCTCTTTATTTACCGAGGACTTCGTTAAGGGCTTCCTGGATAGTTTTAGCAGCTTTGTCCAGAGCAATATCGGGATTTTCTCCATAGACCAGTACCGAAGTGAATGCGTCTCCGAGAACTGTTCTCGAATAATCTCCAACAAGAGAGGCATGGTTTATGCCATAAGGGAACTCTCTTATAAACTGCTCTATAAGAGGATCATTAATAAAGCCACTGTCAAGCGCATCTACTCTTGAAGGGAATCTTCCATAGGAGAATGCCACTTTCATATTCTCTGCGGAGGTAAGAAAGTCAAGCCATGCCCACGCCGCATCTTTTGCTTTTGAGCCGCTCCAGATACCCAGACTGCTGCCACCCAGCGATGCTGCTCTCCTAACCTGCATAGGATGGGGAATAACATCTATTTCGAAAGCGGCATTTGCAGCCCTTAGGGGAGCAATTTCCCAATCGCCTGCTATGTACATTGCAATTCGACCACCCAGGAAAGAGTTTCTTATATCGTCCCAGGTGTCGTAGGCTATGGCTCCTGGAGGAATGACTTTATGGGTAGTGAAGAGCTCAGCATAGAATTTGAAGGCTTCTTTACCTTCCGGTTCGTTGAAGGTTACCTTTGTTCCGTCCGGGCTGAAAAGGCTGCCACCATTCGCTACCAACCACGGGAACCAACCATAGGAGGCTCCGCGACCACTTCTGATCCCAAAACCGTATTGATTGTCAAAAGTCAATTTCTTGGCAACTTCCAAAAACTCACTCCAGTTCATAGCAGTATCTCTTGAATAGTTAATGCCCGCTTTTTCAAAAGCCGTCTTGTTTATGATCAGTGCTGTCGCATCCGATATCCAGGGAAGAGCATAGATATGCCCGTCGAGAGTGCTGGAGTCGATTGCACTTTTGAGGATCTCTTTGTCCTTTCCACTTGCAGAGATATAGTCATTCAGTGGCAGCAGTGTTCCAATAGCGCCTAATTCGACTGCCCAGGTTGTCGATACATGTATGATATCCGGGGCAACACCAGCTAGACTGGCGGTAATGAACTTCTCCATCAATCCACGGTTAGGAACATTCTCAATCTTCAGTTCGATAGTTGGATTACGTTCCATAAACTCTTTCTGGGCCTTGACAAGCTCCATTTCTTCATTAGCTGCCATCTCGTCATATACCCACATGGTTATAACTGTCTTACCACCTACAAATGCAAAGAATACAAGCATAACAGCGGCGATTAGAAGAATTTTCTTAACAGTCATACAATTTCCCTCCTCCGTAAGGAATGTTGTCGTGCTGGAAGTCTTTTCAGTAAATCGATAGATTATTGTTCCTGGCAACTTCCATGAGCCTGTTTCTGTTATCTTCCGTCAAGTCCGAGGTAATAATCCGCTCTTTGCCTGTCCATTTCTGTGTCAACACGAGCGACCTTTTGAAGTGTTTTGAACTGGTTGCCAGGATAAATATCTCGTCACACGCATTGCATATCAGTTTCTTTGTTTCTGCCTCAAGAATGTTCGATGCATAGTAGCCAGTTTCGTCGAAGCCGTTGACACCCAGAAAGACCTTGTTAACGTTGTACCTGTTCAAGAAGGGATTAATCTCAAAATCGAGAAAGTTCATTGTGTTGTGCTGGAAAGTGCCTCCTATAACCACTAGATTTATGTTCGGGTACTGAACGACAGCGTTTATTATGTAGAGTGAATTGGTGACAACGGTGAGTATCGTAGGTGGGTTCTTGCTGAGCTCTTCGAAAAAGAAAAGCGTAGTGCTTCCAGCATCTATAAAAATTACGTCATACTTCTCAACGAACTTCGTAGCTTTCAAAGCAATATGTCGTTTTTCATCAACATCAATTGCAACCTTTTCCTGGAATTCGGGATCATACCTTTGAAGCTTTGTCTGGATGGCACCACCATGAACTCTCTTTAGCAGGCCCTCTTGCTCGAGTTCAGAGAGATCGTTTCTGATCGTTACCTCGGAGACCCCCAGTTCGCTGGCTATCTCAGTGGATCTAACCTTTCCTTTAATAGACAACTCTCTAAGTATCTGTCTGCGCCTTTCTTCAGAAAGAATTGTAATCGCCTCCTTTGTTGAAACTATACCACTCCGGATTTTTGAAAAGCAAATTCAAAACAAGCCGAATTTTCGAATTATCTGTCTTTATTTTCGATTATCTTGTTATTTCTATTCGTTTCTACAGCTTACGATTTACTGTATCCGATAAATAGGCGAAGAAATAAATAAGTAAAAAGAAAGGAACGCAACTCCATATAGAGTGTGTGTTTGCGAAAAGCAAAACAAAACGAAAGAGTTCCAAAGAAACGGGAGCACCAGAGGATCATAGAAAGCATAAAAGGCGGAACATACATAATCGACTCGACACCAATAAAGGACATCACAAGTCAGGGGATAAAATTAAAGAGTACAATCTCACATACCTATCTTCTCTCGCCGAGATCTTCTTTCCATTCTCGATCTTCCTGATATGAATTCTCCGGCCTCGACGAGATAGTCTTTCTATCCAGAGAGCTCTGAGGACCGGGCTAAAGCCGAAATCGATCGATATCTTTCAAGCTCAATTTCTGCCGGTTATAGTATCTATAGCCTTTTGAAGAGTGGCATCGCCGTTTCCGAGATACCAGTTGATTTCTTCTTCGAAGCTCTGTTCGATTACAAGATCCGGCTCTATGTGTTCCCCTTCAGCTCCATTGATAACTAGAATCTTCGACAGACAGAAGAGGAGACCCGTATTCGGCATGGTGTGGAACGGATTGGTTATTCCAAAATTGACCGGCTCGCTCGAGCGCTCGCCAATCACAACGGCGTCGGTGTTTCTCCGCATGAAGCTCAGGAAGAGAAGTGTTGCCGAATTGACGTTGGCGTTGGTCAGAATCCATATCCTGCTATCTTTTACTTTCCATGAATAATCGGGATAGATAGGCAGGTTCCACGTCCTGATGGTGTACTGGCCCGATGAATCTCTTGTGCCGATCTTTTCGACAAGGTCGGCCCTCTCTTTCGTCAGATAACCCAGAACCGCCTCCAGGAAAAGCTGGAATCCCCCGCAGTTGTCCCGGACATCTATGAGTAGATCGGAGTATCCATCTCCCGGGATCCGATACATAAGCTCGAGCGTCTCTTCCTGGTAATCCGGATGAAAGCTCGGAATTTTTAGGACCGCTACTGAATCGATCTGCTCGAAGGCCGGTGGTCTGTTTGAGTTTCTCATCATCTGCCAGTCTGAATCGCTCACTGAAATGGAATTGATGGCCGCTTTGCGTATTTCATCGTTGAAAAGGTAAGTGACCTCCACTTCAGGGCTGTTCATAAACTGCGGGATTGCGTGAAAGAACCAGTTAATGAAGATATTTGGTCCGGTCTCCTCGCTCTCGTGGTAACCCATCGAGCTGCCGTATTTCTCGTAAAGCTCGTCGATTGCGAATCCTTCTATCTCAAGGATGAAGCTACCGACGGGTATTAAACTCCCAGATTCGATCACCAGCGCCCTGCCCTGGACTTCTCTGGTTTTGAAGGGCAGTACGTCGACTTCTCCGGGGAAAGACATTCCCGAGTGCTGATCCTTCAGGCTATCGGTAATCCTCCCCGCGACCAGAAAGAACTCGCTCAGGGTCATCCCATCTTTCAGTGACGACTTCGCCTCTTCCACGAGATCGCGGAAAACCTCCTCATCTATCTTCCGCCAGGGATCGTAGAAAAGACTTTCAATTTTCCCGACGAGAAAATCGATATCTTCCAGAAGCTGCCTGCGGGTGAAAACCTCTACCGGAAAGGCAGTTGAAAGGAGCATGATAAACAATAAAAGCATAAGCAAAGGCACTCTCTTCATTAGGAATCTCTCCTTATATTTATATGCTATGGACTTACAAATTCCTGCTAAGAGAAATCGCAGTGATTTAGTTTGATTTTTTATTGATTACCTAACAATTCATATATTTACTTTTCAAATAAAAGTATAGACGATCATTTGATTTTTTAAATACTTATTTGTTATAATTAATTTCGCTAATCTAACTATAGATTGAGTGATTTTGATTCTGTGGGTAATAGGGGGATATTAGTAAAATGAGACTCGTACCAAGAAGAAAAGCCGAGCTCAAGAGCTTGAAGTTCTCTGTAGGTGTGTTGACTATCGCAATGATCGTTGCAAGTATTTACACAACATACTGCGTTGTAACACGATACGACATGCTAATCCAAAACCCAAGATTGTGGAGCCTGGTCGCAGGTGTATATGTTGTCACAGTCATGTCAGTAATCTATTATCTTATACTTGGCAGAGCACAAAGAAAGATGAGAAATAGTTTCTGAGTCCTTTTGCCTTCATTTAGAAAAACTGGCCTTGAAAAGGTTTGAGCTATGGTGTGCTTTTTAACTCTCACTTCGTTAGTTTTAGAAATATGTTTGGAGACCGGCACAGATTTATTTATTATCTGAAAAGGCCGATGTTTGCCGTGTAGAGTTCTTTAAAGATATTTTTTCTCTCTTTCATGTACGAACTGTATTCGGCTCTGGGCTCCACCCGGTCGTACTTTTTCTTTATCTCTTCAACGACTTTTTCGAGAGCCTTACCGCTCGTGGCCGACAGAGCGATCAGGGCGGCACCTGTCGCCGAGTCGTACTGGCGGGGCGAGACCAGCAGCTCGTGATCGAGCACGGTGGCGATCAGCTGTAGCAGAACTTCGCTCCTGGCACCGCCGCCCGAGACGCAGATCTGGTTCGGTTCGAGCGCCGTTCTCTTTATCTCGTCCCCTATCATGCTAATATCCAGGGCAATGGCTTCGAAAACCGAACTCAAGATCTCTTTTCTGCCGGTTTCCATGGACAGTCCAAAGAGAATTCCTCTGGCTTTGGGGTTGTTGAAGGGGGTGCGCGCTCCTCCAAAGAACGGAAGAAGACTCATGTTTGAAGGTTCGTATTCCTCCGCTCTAAAACCCGACAGCAAACTCTCTTTCTCGTCCATGTCGAGGCCGAACAGTCTGTCGGTCACCCAGTCGGTGAGGAGGCCGCCGCAGCTGGTAGCGCCACCGGCGGTGAAGGATCCTGGGACGGCACCGGTTTCAACGAATAGGGCGGGCGATCTTACGGGTCTGTCGAGACACTGGATGTAAATCGAGGTCCCTCCCAGCGAGATGGAGACGTTTCCCGGCTCGAGGCAGGCGTTGGTTATGGCGTCGGAGCATGCGTCTCCCGTTCCGGTGAAAACGGGAGTTCCACAAACCAGCCCAGTTTCTTCGCTTGCCCGTCTCGTTACCTTGCCGGTGAGGTCGGTAGCCCATTTTATATCTGGAATTATCTCTGTCGGGAGGTCTGCGTGATCGAAGGGATCCTCGAAAATCTCCAGGGTGTTGAGGTCTATGAGGTTGCCCGCTGAAAGCGAGAAGATATCCGAGGCAAATTGGCCGGTCAATCTGAAGGCTATGTAACCGTTCGCGGTAAGAACCCGGGCCGTCCTTTCGAATATCTGCGGTTCGTTTTTTCTCAGCCAGAGGATCTTTGGAAGGATGGACTGGCTTGAATACTCTGTGTACAGCGGATTGTCTCCGGCCTGTCTCATGAACTCGTTGAGCAGTTCGATCTCTTTAGCGGCCCTCTGATCGATTCCGTACATGAAAGACTTTCGCAGGGGAGTTCCATCGCCCGATACAGGCAACACGTTCGGACACATGGAGCTGAGTCCTATCGCTTTTATGCTCGAGAGGGGGATCTCTTTGCCCGCCATCGCAGTCAGTTTCAGAAAGTCCTGCCACCACACCCGGGCGTCTTGCTCGGGATAGCCATCGTCGGAAAAACTCTGTGAATGATTGACCTTTGCGCTTGCGACAATACGGCCTTCATTGTCTGTGATGGATATTTTGCTAGAAGTCGTACCGATATCGTATCCTGCGAAAAGCTCTCTTTCTTTCACGGCCGATACACCCTCCCTTTCTAGATCGTGTACGTGAATCACGGGTAATGAAGAAAAACGGGGGAGCCTTTGCATTAAAAAAATCCTCGAATCGTATCTACCCCTCGACTCTCGACAGGTGAATGCAACAGGCTCCCGAAAGCGCTTCAGTACTTCTTTCAGTTGGTTATTTCAGATAATCCTGAGCGTTTGCCGAGGTTATAAGCGGGGCGTCCATGTATATTACCCTGACGGCTCCGATGACCTCTTCGGGGCTGTTTCCCTCGACGACTATCTTCTGTATGAGCTCGGCAGCCCTGGTGGCGGAGTCTCCGAAGGGCTGCAGGATCGTGGCTACGACGGCCGTGTTGTTGGCCGCTATCATTCCTATGTTTCTTTCGTTGCCGTCAATTCCGACCACGAACATGTCTTCCTGGGTGTAGCCGGCAGCCCTTATAGCCAGGGATACCGCGTAAGCCGGGTCGTCCCAGGCGCACCAGACGGCGTCGATCTTGTCGCCGTACTTGAGCAGGTACGATTCCATGGTTCTCTGGGCGTCTTCGACGAATCCCGCCGGCGGCAGGTGATGGACTTCGAGCACTTTGATGTTCGGCTCTTCAGTCAGCACAACATCCAGGGCCTTGCCTCTGAAGCGGGTCCCGTAGAATTGATCGAATTTGAACACGATTATATTTCCCTTGTGGTTCAGTCTGTCGACCAGATAGGTGGCGATCTTTGCACCCATCTCCCAGTTGTTGGTGAGAATGTCGGCCGTCAGCAGGTCGCTGTACTCGGAATCGATCCCGATCACGGGGATGCCCGCCTCTTTCGCCGCGGTGAGCGAGGAAGTGAGCGAGCTTGCCTGACCCATGGCGACCACAATAAGGTCTACTTTCTTCGACACGTAGTTTTCCACCAGGTTGTTCATCGTCTCCCAGGAGCCTGCAGAGTTCGAGACGTAGATGGTCCAGCCGTTGGTCTTTGAAATGGCTTCGAGATTTTGGGCGATCGTTGCCTGGGTTACCGCAGAAAGGTTGGCCGCGACGAAGCCGATCTCGACACCGACGGCCAGCGAAACGAGTAACATAATCGCAAGAACAAGAACTACCTTTTTCATAGTTACCACACCTCCTGTTGTTTGCCTTAGAAGCTCTCAGAGTTTCTGAATGAGGTCATCGCGACGGCCAGAATTATGATCGCTCCTTTGGCGATGTACTGAAAGAAATACGAAACTCCCATTATTACAAGACCGTTGTTTATAACTCCGATGATCAAAGCTCCCACGAAAGTCCCCGGTACGTTCGGCCTGCCCACCTTGATCGTGGTCATTCCCAGGAAGGAGGCGGCTATCGCATCCATGAGGTAAGCGTCGCCCGCGGTCGGCTGTCCCGATCCCAGCCTGGAGGCGAGAATACAGCCGGTGAAGGCCGCGAGGGCGCCGGAGATTATCATTCCGATCACGCGGAGAAGCCTGACGTTGATGCCCGACAAAAAAGAGGCCTTCACACTGCCCCCTATAGAGTACATCCACTTTCCCATCTTCGTCTTTTCCATCACGAAGGTGAAGACGACTATGACGGCTGCCATTATGAAAACCTGGACGGGGATTCCCAGGACTCTGTTCTGCGCGATCGCGAGGAAGGAATCGGGGAAGATCCCGTAAACTTCCTGGCCTCTGGTGAACATGAAGTTGATACCGGTCGCGATCGTACCGAGGGCGAGGGTCGCGATGAAGGCGGAGATCTTCAATCTGGTGATCAGGATTCCGGCGATCACGCCGAAGAGCGCGCCCATGCCTACCGTGATGAGTATGGAACCGAACACGCCCAGGCCGTTCAAGATCAGAGAGGTCACTATAACTCCCGAAAGGCTCGCCACCGAAGCGATAGACATGTCGAAATCTCCCGGTATCATGCAGACGGTCATCCCGGTCGCTATTATCGTCAGCATGGAAATATGGGAGAGGATGTTTATGAGATTTCTGGAAGTGAGAAACGTTTCGGTCATTATCGAGAAGAAGACGACTATCCCGATCAAGGCCAGAATAGTGCCGTACTTCTGAAAGAGCAACCCTATCTTATTCATTATTTTTCACTCCTTACGGCGAGGCTGTCGCTGAGCGCATTTTCGAGAATCGAGTGTTGATCGTACTCCTCTCTTTTGAATTCCGCCGTGATCCTCCCCAGGCGCATGACATAGATCCTGTCGGCTATACCCAGCAGCTCCCGGATATCCGAGGAGACGAACAGTACCCCGCAACCCTTCTTAGCGATTTCTTGCATTATCCTGTAAAACTCGCTCTTGGCTCCGACATCTATTCCCTGGGTCGGTTCATCGAATATGAAGATCCTGGATTCCGGTCCCAGAAGCCATTTCCCCAGAACCACCTTCTGCTGGTTACCGCCGCTCAGATGGGAGATGATCGTCTTCAGCGACGGCGTCTTTATCTTCAGTTCGCTCGATACTTTGCCGGCCCTGGAGCTGGACTCTCTAGAGCTGATCACACCTAACCTGGTCAGCGTCCCAAGGAATGGAGAGGTCAGGTTGTCTATAACCGACATATCCTGGACAACCCCCTCCCTCCTTCTGTCCTCGGGGCAGAGATAGACACCGGCCTTCATGGCTTTAGAAGGGCCTTTTATCCTGGTTTTTTCGTTGTTTATGGTTATTTCACCGCTGTCAATTTCGTGGGCACCGAAGATCGATTTCATGAGTTCGGTCCTTCCCGAGCCGACCATTCCGAAGAAGCCCACTATCTCTCCCCTCTTCACCTCGAAGGAGATATCCTTCAATCCCAGTCTCGCTACGTTGAGCTTCGAAACCCTGAGAATTCCCTCTCCGATCTCCGAAGCTTGCTTGGGATATTGATCTACCAGATCCCTGTTGGTCATCAGCTTTATGAGGTCGCGTGTCGATAGCTCCGAAGAGACGGATGTGCCTTCGTATCGACCGTTTCTGAGGACGGAGATTCTATCGCAGAGGTTGAAGACTTCGTCCAGGTGGTGGGAGACGAAGATGATGCTTATGCCGGACTTTTTCAGGTTTTTTAGGATCTCGAAAAGATTATCCGTATCGCTCTGGGTTATCGAGGCCGTCGGCTCGTCTAGAACCAGTACTTTTGAGTTCATGCTCAGCGCCCTGAGGATCTCGACCATCTTCTGCTTGGCAACACTTAGAGTTCCAACCGGAACACGCAGCGGCACTTCGATTCCGTACTTCTCGCAAAGCCTCTTCGTGTCGGATCTGATCTCCCTGCCTTTCAACACCGAAAGCCGGGAAGGTTCCCTCCCCAGCCAGATGTTCTCCTCGGCAGTAAAAAACGGATCCAGAACGGTGTCCTGATAAACTACCCCTACGCCCCTGTGAAGCGCCTCGGAAGGACTGCTCAATTTTACCGGCTTGCCGAACAGTCTGAGCTCTCCCGAAGTCTGCTGAAAGACTCCGGCGAGTATGTTTATGAGCGTGGACTTTCCGGCCCCGTTTTCACCTACCAGTCCATGAATCTCCCCTTCTTCCAGAGCGAAGTCGATATTGTCAAGAGCAACGACCCCGGGAAACTCCTTCCTGACCGAGATCATCTCAACAACTTTCATGACTATCTCCCGAAGCGTTTCGAATAAGCCTCTTCGGCGGGCATGCCGTCGTTGACTATATCCTTCAGAGCCAGCAGCATCTCCACCGGTCTCTCGTGCTGCCAAACGTTTCTACCCATATCGACCCCGCGAGCTCCCGCCCTTGTGGCATTTTCGGCGATCTTCAGGACATCCAGCACCGAATCCATCTTCGGACCGCCGGCTATGACTACGGGTATGCCGGCAGCGGCCTCGATGACCTTCTCGAATTTTTCGTCGCAATAATACGTTTTGACGATATCGGCGCCCATCTCCACGGCAACCCTCACGGCCAGCGAGAGGTATCTCGGATCGGTTTTGCGCTCCCGGTCCTTCCCGATCGCGGTTACGGCCAGCACCGGAAGGCCGAAGGTTTCACAGTCGTCGCACAGCCGGGCCAGTTCGCGTATAGTGGAGTACTCGTTTGGAGTGCCGACGTAAATCGAGGTGGCGACGGCATCGGCAGACAATCTCAACGCCTCGGTCACCGTTGTGGTTATGCTTTCGTTGGTTATATCCTCGCCGGCGATTGTTGCCGCGCCGCTCACCCGGAGTACGATCCCGACGTGCCCGTTCGGTATGTAGCAGTTCTGCAGTATCCCTTTGTTGAGCATTATGGAATCGGTGAACGGTGTGAGTTTGCCTAGCATCTCGGCCGGTCTTTCCAGACCCTGCATGGGTCCTAGAGCCATCCCGTGATCGAGAGCCAGCATTATAGTTTTTCCGGATCTGTTGAATATCCTTGAAAGTCTGTTTGCCTTGCCGAACAACTCACTCACCAACCTTTATTCCGACTTTGATAGATCTGCCTTCTACGGCGTCTTTGAAGGCCTCCTCGAAATCGGAGAATTCGTAGATTCTTTTTGTGAAAGATCTCAAGTCGAGCTTGCCGCTGTTTATAAGCGCGATGGCGGCCATGAAATCCCTAGAGGCAAAGCCCGTTGTACCGGTCAATTTCACACCGTTGTAGTGGATTATATTGGGATCGAAGAGAGCTTTCGTCCCTTTCGAATAGCCGCCGAAGAGCACCATGTTTCCGAACAACTTCACCCGGGGCAGGTATTCATCGATCAATTCGGGAACGGGCGCCGTTAGCACGATCGAGTTGTATTTGCCCGTGTCTTCGCTGGAGGCGGCAAAGCCCAGTTCTTCGGCCAGTTCCAGCCTCTCTTTCCTTTTGTCGGTAATCACCACCGTCTGGCCGTAAACATCCCGCAAGGTTATAGCGTTCAGCATACCCATTATCCCGGCCCCGACGACCAGCGCCGAGTTGCCCGGCTGCAGCTCCATATGTCTGCAAGAGGTCAACGCGCAGGCCATAGGTTCCGCGAGGGCAGCCTCTTTGACCTTTTCTTTCGAAACCTTTGCAACGCCCTTCCTGGCGTAACCGGCGTCGATCGAAAGGAACTCGGTTATGGCTCCGTTGCTGGGAAAGTCTCTGGTTCTGCATCCCTCGGGGTAACCGTTGATACACTGCTCGCACTCGCCGCAGTTCACGAAGGGGGCTACGGCGACGTAATCGCCGACTTCGAACTCCGAAACGTTCCGACCGGTTTTGACTATCCTTCCCGAACATTCGTGGCCCAGTATGGTCGGAGGCTTGATCATCGGGTGTCCCTGCTTGTAGGTCTTTATATCTGTGGAACAAATGAATGAGTAGAGTATCTTGACAAGAATTCCATCTTCTCCGATTTTTGGCTTCTCGACATCTCTGATTGAGATCTTTCCGATTCCTTCGTACATCACTGCCTTCATCCATGCACCTCCTGCTGTGTAACTAGCATCTGGGCCGTCCTTATATCCGTAAAGAGAGTGGTTATGTAGCCTCTTGAAAGGGCTGCCCGTATTCCTTCGACTTTGTGCTCCCCGCCGCTCAGGCAGATCCTCTCGGGAACTTTCAGCAGATCGCCGAAGGGGATTCCCAGAAGGACCTCTTCGATGTTCTGGCAGACTATTTCGCCGCCTTTGCCCATGAAGCGAGAGACTATATCGCCAACGGCGTGCTTTCTGACCAGCTCGAGTATCATATCGCCGGGAAGATTTGAGTCGAGAACGGCCGACATTCCGGCCGGGGCTCCCAGACCAAATACGACTGCTTCGAGGTTCGACCACTCGTTGACGGCCGTCTGAACCGACTGTACCTGCTTCATGATTTTCAACTGCTCGGGGTTGTTGAAGATCGCGGGAGCGGCCAGAAAAATAGGGATCGCGCCCAGAGAACCGGCCATTTTTTCGACAATGTTGTTGATCTGATAAGTCTTCTCCGACTGTCCCAGACCCCCGAGGAGCGGTATTATCTTCATCTCGGGAAACCTGGCGAGGTTTTCCGGGAGACTCATTACGGCTTCATAAACGGTCGTCCCCCAGCCCAGCCCGACATAACGTTTGCCTTCTAGAAGCTTGGTTAGGTTCTTCTGGAAGGAGAGAGAGATCCTCTGCTTTATCTCCTTATCGGTGCCCTTGATAGAGGCTACGACATGGGCCTCCCTTATGGCGTATTTCTCGACTATTTCTCTCTCGAGAGAGGAGAGATCGAAAGATTCCGGCCCGACGAGCTCGATCTTCACCATTCCCAGTCTGCGCGCGCTGGTGAGCAACCTGGAGACTTTCGACCTCGAAAGACCCAGTTCGATGGCTATCTCCTCCTGGTTCATCTCGTTGATGTAATACATCTCTGCGGCCCTGTAAGAGAGGCTGACTTCATCCATCTTCATAATCTTACCTCTAGGTGAATACCTCTCTGACTTTCTTCAAGAAACCGGTCCTTTCCTTTTCCTGGAAGAGGTTTCGACCTATCGCCGCGCCTTTAGCGCCGGCCTTTGCCGCGTCTTCAAGGGAAGCGAAGAAATCGCGGTTCTTCTCGCCTCCTGCGACGATCACGGGAACGGGGCACGATCGAACGACTTCGCCGTAATTTGCGGTCATCATGGTCTTTATAACGTTCGCTCCAAGTTCGGCTCCTATTCGAGATATATTTCCTATAACCTCGGGGGAGGAGTAGTCCTCCTTCCTGTAAGGAAGCATCTCGGCAATTACAGGTATCCCGTACCTCTGGTAGTCCCAGATGGCTTTCGAAAGAGCGTGAAGGGCATCGGAATCTCTCTCCTGACCGACGATTCCCATAACTATTACCGCATCGGCTCCAAGCCTCAGTGCCTGTTCGGGATCGAGAAAGTATTTCGTGTTGCCGATATCGCCCGATAAAGCCGAACCGGCGTGCGTTACCCTTATAATCAGAAGTTTATTCGCGTCGAAAGAAGCGATTCGCGAAACCACTCCGGGGTTCAGCAGTATTCCATCGATATCGAGAGTTTCTATCTCGCTCACATAGCGTCCGATATCCTCCAGACCCTGCGGAACACCTGCGAACTGGCCGTGATCGGCTGCAGCAACGATCAGAGAACCACGGGAAAACATTCTATCCAATCTTCTTTCCAGACCGTTCATAAAGTTCCTCCATTCCTCTTGCACAAGTGTGCATCACAATTATTCACTTCAGACCTATAATATCACTTTTGAAAGCGCCAAGTCAAGGCGGCCGCGTCGTGGGGAAAGCGATTATTCGTTCCGACGCTGCGCGTCCAGGTTCTTAGTTGGTTAAGGAACGCGAGAAGAGGAGAGAAAGAGAGAGAGTGAGAGAAAAGAGAGAGCGAAAATGGGGACTGACCGGCTCCTGAGGTCTGTTTTTTCGCAGTACGGGATCTCGTTCTTCTCGTCGCTCTCTCGCAAACTTAAACAGAGGTTAGAGGTGACAGGTTAGAGGTTAGAAAGTCAAGACCTTCACGCTCTTCACACCTCTCCCCTCTTACCTCTAGCCTCAGGTTCAGCGTTACGGTTCCCTAAGGACGTCTCTTCTAAGTTGTCAAGATTGTTCTTCGGTGCTGAGGTATGGAAAAACCTTGCCGGAAGGAAAGCATTTGTGGCAAAATCGTTTACGTCGCTAATCTAATAAATCCAGTACGGGAGGTTAAGAGATGACAGATGAGAAGATCGTGAAGCAGCCGCGCAGGTATTTACCGGAGGACCTTGATCTTTCGGTGTGGAAGAACGTCGAGGCCGAGCTGAAGAGGCTTGAAGAGTATCCTGTGGACAGCGTGGATTCTCTGGAAGAGTTTCTCTACAGATGGAGCGAACTCTATATGGTGATCCAGGAGCAACTGGCCTGGAGATACATAGAGATGACGAGATTCGCCGACAGTGAAGAAAAGAGGAAGAACTATTCGAACTTCTACGCCGGGGTCTTCTCCAGAGCCGAACCCTACAAAATGAGGCTGCTGAAGAAGTACTACGACAGTCCCTACAGGGCCGAGCTCGACACTCTCAGGTACGAGAACTTCGACAGGATAGTGGCCAACACCATCGAAATGTTCAGAGAGGAAAATCTTCCGCTCGAGATAAAGGAAAAGGAGTTATCCTCCGCCTACGGCGCTACGATAGGCTCTTTGACGGCAGAATACGACGGTAAGGAGTACACGCTCTCTCAACTCTCCAGATTCCAGCAGGAGCCCGACAGAAATGTGAGAGAGGAGACCTGGAGACTCTCGATGGAGAAGCTTTCCACTGTCCACGAAAAGCTGGAGGAGCTTTTCGATCAGCTAAAGGAGATAAGGATACCTCAGGCCAGAAATGCCGGTTTCGAAAACTACAGAGATTTCATGCACGCCAGGAAGAACAGGTTCGTCTATTCGGTCGAGGATATCTTCAGGTTCCACGATTCAGTCGAAGCCGTGGTCGTTCCCTTCGTAAAAAAACTGAACGAAGGCCGGAGAAGAGAGCTCGGAGTGGAGTCGCTAAGGCCCTGGGATACGCAGGTAGAACCCTCGGGAAGGGTATTGAAGCCCTTCGACGGCATGGAGGACTTCATAGGAAAGGCCGTCGCCGTTCTCTCCAGAGTAGACAGACAGTTCGGTCTCAACCTGCAGAAGATGAAAAACACAGAACTGCTGGATCTGGAAAATAGAAAGGGGAAGGCTCCCGGGGGCTATAACTACCCGCTGGACGAGACGGGGGCGCCCTTCATATTCATGAACGCCACCGGAACGCCGGGCAACGTCAGAACTATTCTCCACGAATCGGGCCACGCCATGCACTCCTTCTCGACCGTGGACGAGAGAATAATACTGTACAGACACACGACGCACGAAGCGGCCGAGCTGGCTTCGATGTCGATGGAACTGCTCACCATGGATCACTGGGACGAATACTACCCGGACGGCGAAGAGCTGAAACTGGCGAAAAAAGAGGAGCTGACCGGAACGATAAGCTTCCTGCCCTGGTGCATGACTGTCGATGCCTTCCAGCAGTGGATCTACTCCAATCCCGACCACACACCCGACGAGAGGGACGAGAAGTTCGCAGAGATCTTCGCCAGGTTCGAAGGCGGGATCGACTGGTCCGGTCTCGAGAGGGAGCGGCGAATCCGCTGGCTGCTGCAGCCCCATATCTTCACCAACCCCTTCTATTACATAGAGTACGGTATCGCCCAGCTCGGAGCCCTTGCCATATACAGAAATTACAGACTCGACAGGGAAAAGGCCGTGGCCGATTACAAGAGGTTTCTCTCTATGGGATACTCCAGACCTCTCGACGAACTGTACGGGGCGGCGGGGATCAAGTTCGACTTTTCGGAGTCGTATATATCCGAGCTGGTCGATTTCGTCGAAGGAGAGATAGAGAGGCTCTAGAAAAACGATACGATCGTAGTTTTATTTGTGGGGAGCAGAGTCTCGAAAACAGGATTCACGGAGGGCCGTTGAGACTAGAATAGTTTAGGAGGTGAGATAATGAAAAAGATACTTATAATTCTATTTCTGACTTTGATACCGCTCTTCTTATTTGCCCAGATCGAAGAATTGAAAGCGAAACTTGCCGCCAATCCCGCGGATATAGAAAGCCTGGAGGCGCTTCTAAAGATTTACGAAGAAAACTACGATGACAACAGCTATATCAACACCGTGATCGAGGTTGCCCGCGCCCTCACGGAGATACCCGAAGGCATGGTGGCGATTTTCGAGAGAACGATCGAAAAGGCTCTGAACAACTATTACTCGGAGCAGGCGGGCGAATTGTCGAAGATATACTTCGATAACTTCAAGAACAGGAAATCGCTCCTCTACCATTTGCGCAGTCTCAACAGCTCCTGGTATCTCAGCGAATCCGACGTTCGCTATGCCGTGACATCGATCGAGAACGAGGATCACCTGGAGCTCTACAAGTATCTATACGAAGAGTCCAAAGAACTGTACCCGACCGATCTCTCGCTGATCGTGTCGAGGATACTGGTCGAAGATTTCGGAGAGAGCGAGTTCCTGATACCCTATATCGAGAATTTATTCTACGAGGGAGACTTCTCGACCGCCGAGGAACTGCTCATGGAATACTCGCAGAACCTGACTGAGGAACCGATGAATTACTTCTTGAAAGGCCTGCTGGCTTTGAACTACGGTAACTACGACGAAGCTGTGGAGTTGTTCCTCCAGGGAAAGAGTTTCAACGACGAAGCCGCGCTGGGAAAGGCTATAGAGATACTGGATTATATATATATTCCCGATTATGTTTCCGAGCTGTTCAGGGCGATCGTGCTCTCCAGCGACGAGGCATCGCTGCAGAATAATATTCAGATGTATATGATCGGCCACGAAGAGCTAGACTGGATATACTCCTGGCTGTCGAGAGTTCCGGCGCCCAAGAAGATAAACGAACTGCTGGAAGGAGAAGAGGTAGTTATCTCCTACAACACGCTGAATATGGATTATGAGAGCGGGAACGTCGGTTTCTTCGATATCGAAGGTAATCTCTTCGGGAGTCTGACAGATGCGATATATGGCCAGTTCCTCGATTCAAAGACATTCGTCTATATATCGCTGCAGAACGAGAGGGTCGTGGTTGACGGAGAGAGAAAGGCCAGATTCAACGGCTACACCGTCTATTCGCTTTCCCCGGATCGCTCGAAATTCCTGCTTCTGGACAATTACGGCGAGAAGATAGTAATGATTGGACCGGAATTGACGCAGATCTGGTCGGCCGACGGAGATTTCGGAATGGTACCGGTCTCCTGGTCGCCCGATGGTTACAGGGTGGCTGTCTCCACCGATTACGATGTCTTCTCCATATTCAACGCAGATACGGGCGAGGTGCTCGAGACCGTGGAAGACTGGTACGATCTCGTTTTCCTCTCCAACGACAACGCTTACGCGATAGACTACGACGGCAACCTCGTCGACCTGGCGACGGACGAGACGCTAAAAACGGCAAAAACGGCTGTCTGGGCGGAGTTTGGAAGCGAGAACAAGATCATCTATTTTGTTCCGCCTGAGGAGTATGGCGATTTCTCTTACATCGCCCTGCGGGTGTACGATCTTGAAACCGGCACCGACCGGGTACTCAGTAACAGGGTACTCTGGATGGACGCGCCGGTCCCTTCGATCAAGATAGAAGGGCCTTACATCTACTTCACGGAAAAGGATGCCAACGGTATGCACAGGGTTCTGGTCATGGATTACACCACCAACGAACTTCTCTTTGAAAGCATGCCGAGCTACGATGTTCTGATCTTCCCCGACGTCAGGCCGGAATAAAAAAGCCGTTGCGAACCATCAAAACAAGGCCGGAGGGTAAATGCCCTCCGGTTTTTTCTGGCAGAGCTTTAGAAGGAGCCATCGAGAATCGCTGACATCAGTCTGCGGTCACTTTGAATCTCTTTCTGCGTAACTCGGTGGTTGTGTTTTATTCTCTCTGTATAACCCAAAAGAAAAGGATTTTCGGAAGTGATAGCCGTATATCGCAAATTCAACTGACAATGGAAAAAGCGATGGCTTAAAGAAGGCCGTCCAGAGGAGCAACAACCAATAGTTAATTCGACCTTTTTCCCTTATTCCAAGTACCCACAGCGACTTAACGAAAGCCTTCAGATTGTCGGAAAGGGGCCTGACATGTCTAAGTGAATTCGGTTTGTAGTTCTTGAGAAAGGTTATTACTCTCTGGCGATAGGGTTTCGGCGCGTAGATGCTTCTGAGTATTTTATAGTAACCGTCTACAAGGTTATTGAGACCCATCTTGGGAACTATGTTAGTCAGAATGCTGGTGTTGTTGCCGGAAAACTCCGACGCGATCCTGTTCTCATCTTTCAACCTCAGGAAGAGTCTTGTGCCCGTAGGCGCTGTGAGGACACCAACCATTGCCGTCACTATACCGCTCTTCTGGATGAAATTGATCATGTTCCGAAATACCGAAGGCCTGTCGTGATCAAAGCCTACAATAAATCCGCCCTGAACCTGCAGACCGAACTCCTGTATCTTCCTTACAGAGGATAGCAAGTCTCTGTTTCGGTTCTGGTACTTGCCGCATTCAACGAGACTTTCCTCCTCGGTAGTCTCTATGCCGACGAAGACGGTTCCAAAATTCGCGTCGACCATGAGTTTCATCAGTTCATCGTCATCTGAAAGATCAATTGAGGCTTCCGTATTCAACAAAAACGGATAATTCCTGTTTTTCATCCATTCGGCAATAGCCGGAAGAATTTCTCTCTTCAGTTTAGTTTTATTTCCGATGAAGTTATCGTCAACTATGAATACTCCTCCACGCCAGCCGGCTATATACAACGCTTCCATTTCGCCAATGAGTTTTTCCGCTCTCTTCGTCCTGGGAATACGTCCGTTTAGCAGAACAATGTCGCAGAACTCGCAATTATAAGGACAACCTCTAGAATACTGGATGTTCATAGAAGAGTACTTTCTCATGTCAAGAAGCTTCCAGTCTGGAATGGGACTGTTAGAGATATCTGGAAAGCCGTCGGATCTGTAAATGTGCTTAGCCCGGCCTTTCTCTAAATCATGAAGGAACGGCGCCAGAGTCACTTCTGCTTCACCAAGAACTAGATGATCGACTTCACTGAACTCCTCTGGTCTAGTTGTGAAAAGCGGCCCGCCCGCTATAGTTTTGACACCTAAATCTTTGCACCTCTGAAGAACCTTCTTTGCTGAATCGAACTGAATATCCATTGAACTGATCATTACGTAATTGGAGTTTAAGATATCTTCGTCACTTAGAGTGTCCGTGTTCATATCGATAAGTTTCTTCTCCCACTCTTCAGGCAACATAGCCGAAACGGTCATTAGTCCGAGTGGTGGGTACGCTGCCCTTTTTGAGACGAATTTTAATGCGTGCTTGAAACTCCAAAATGTTTCTGGATATTCTGGATAGACCATCAAAACCTTCATGTCTCCACTTCCCTTTTTGTGACGGCACTCAAACCTTTGCTAAAAACTACTTGCTCTACAAGTTGATGCATTGTGCGGGATCAATAATTGCTGAGGTTTGTAACTGTTGGAAAGGGTAATCATCGGTTGAAGGTCGAAATATACAATTCATCCCGCGTTGCCATCTAATCAATATTATCACAACGGACCAATCAAAAGAGCTAATCACTCAACCTATGCGTTTCGAGGTGCATAAGTTGCGATTATGGTTTCTTTGGCCTACCGACAGACGATACCATCCTCGTTATGAGTTGGCGGGAACCGAGGTTAAAAAACGGTTTGTTTACGATAAAATATTCAGGGAGGTGATTTTATGCTTACTTTGATATCGCTGGCCGTCGGTGTTGTCCTGGTGACGGTTCTCGGTGTTGTTTTTTATTTCGTAATCGCCAGATGATTCCGGTCCGTTTTGGTATTTTTCATTTGCTTCACCGGCCGTTTCTTTTTGAGGCGTGGTTGACGAGAAGCGCTTTCATATCCGCCAGGTGCCTGTAGATAAGTATCGCCATGTTCATGATCCATACGGGCAGCAGATAGGGAATGCCACGCAGAAGAACGTAAACCAGAACGGCGAGCATGCCAACCACGACCCTCGCGGCGTCCTCGGCGGGGGTTGTTTTACCTTTCTTGCCGATTGCCCTCGAGAGAGAAAAGATGGTGAAGATCGTTCCGAGCAGCACGGGAACCTCCCACTTGGTCAAAGCCGACCAGATGCCGAAGGTAACGGCGACGGCCTTCCCCCCCGAAAACTTCAGGAAGGGCGAGAAGGCGTGGCCGAGAACGGGTGCGACCGAAACGACCGCCAGTCGCCAGTCTTTCAAAATCCCCGATTCTACGATGAAAACCAGCGGAACGTAGCCCTTGAGAAAATCCAGAGCTATGCCGGCCATACCCCACTTCCAGCCGAAGATCCTTCCCAGATTAGAGCCGCCGGGGTTGCCGTCCCTGGTTTGCCTTATGTCCTTTCCCTTGATCTTCCCCAGCCAGTACGAGAACATCATCGAACCCATGAAGAACTCCAGCAGAAAAAGAAGAAGAAAGATAACTTCAGACATCTATATCCCTTCCCTTCCAGCTGACACGTCTGAAAAGCAGAGTTCTCAAACCTGAGTAGATGAAGGTATAGAAGAAAAAGAGAAAATAGACCGGAAAGATAAGGGCGTGGCCTATCGAGAAGGAGCCGATCTTCCTTGAGTACAGGTAGATCTGGATGGCATAAGCCAGATACATGATGATGAGCGCGATGAACTGGATCTGGAAACCTAAGGCGATGGGCAGTCTCAGAAAGGTAGAAAAGCCCCCGGTGATCCACAGGATCATCAGCAAGAGGGTGAGCGGCGGTGTAGAGCAGGCGCCCTTCGCGAAGTTCTTTCCCCAGCCCTTCAGAACTTCCCCGATCCCACCCGGGTACATCCTGAAACTGATCAGCTCGCCTCCAAAGGTGTTGCTCACAGGGAATCCACTTTTCCGAAAGGCCCTTCCCAGCTCGATATCGTCAAGAACGTTGCTTCTTATCGTTTCGTGACCGCCCACGTCGGAATAATCGCTTCGCGAGCAGACCATGCAGGGGCCGAAAGCTCCCGGCGCGTTCCTTTCGCCGGCCATGAAATTCCCAAGCGAAGCGACCACTATGAGATTGAATACCAGCGAGAAGCTCTCGTAGAAGCGTTCCATTCTGTGGTAAGGCTGGACGGAAACCAGGCCGCCTTTGAGCTCTTGAAGGTCGATGATGGTGCCGAGAGCTTCAGGAGAGAGTTCTACGTCCGCATCCAGGAAGACCAGGGTCTCTCCGGCGGAATTGAGGTAGCCGTTCCAGCAGGCCCAGGACTTGCCTATCCATCCCGTCGGCGGGTCGGATTCGAGCCTGACAAGTTTGACATTGTAGTCCGAAGCGATCTCCGCAGTTCCGTCCGACGAATTGTCGTCAACTACGATCACTTCGTGCGGAACGGTCTTCTGCTTCGAAATCGATTCCAGTAGCTTCCCGATATTCTTCTCCTCGTTCCTGGCCGGGATTATTAGAGAGACTTTCCTTCCAGTGCCACCATCCTTCGAATGCAAGGCTTCCAGAACTTTTAACCCGCCGAAAATCAGTAAGCCCGTTAACCAGGCTATCAAGGTGAACAACAATATGAACAGAAACCTTCCCTCCCGCTACAACTGTTTAGAACAATTCTAGCATTTCTGCTTCTCAGGCGAAGTGGCCGTCGGGAGCAAAACACTGTGTTGAGCGTAATGTAGAGGCCTGATTCTAAATAATTGCAGTGCGTGGTGTATTATTGAAAGAGCAAAGCTTCGCAATACAATGGAGGTATCGTCTTGAAGTTCAGCAGTTCGGAGGAGAGGGCCAGGGCGCTGGGAAAGATGAAGATCCCGTCCCTTTTGATCGGCCTCTCCATACCATCTATCATAGCCATGTTGACCAATGCCATCTATAACCTCGTAGACGCCTTTTTCATCGGAAGGATCGGCACGAGCGCGATGGGAGCGATCGCCATCGCCTTTCCCATATTCAATCTGATCGGCGCCGTCGGCCTCACTTACGGTGTCGGCGGCGCTTCGTACGTTTCCAGATTGCTGGGCGCCGGAGACAGGGAACAGGCCGACAGGGCCGCTTCGACGGCCTTTTTCACCAGTCTGGCGACGGGAATCGTCTTCACCATCCTGGGGCTGACCTTCCTCGATCCTTTGCTTCGGGCCTTCGGCGCCACGGAAACGATAATGGAGTACGCCAGAGAGTACACGATGGTTATAATCGCGGGATCGATTCTGAACATGATGAACATGACCATGAACAACCTGGTGAGAGCCGAGGGAAACGCGCCGAGGTTCATGATGGCCATGGTGTCGGGAGCTCTTCTGAACGTCGCCCTCGATCCGATTTTCATCTTCGGTTTTGGCATGGGGGTAGTCGGTGCCGCGCTGGCCACGGTCATTTCCCAGTCCGTATCGACCATGATACTTCTGGAGTACTATCTTCGAAAGAAGAGTTACACGCGTCTGTCGATAAAGCTTTACAGGTTTTCGCTTCATATTTACGGCGAGATCTTCAAGATCGGCCTGCCGACCTTCCTGAGGCAGTTTCTCTCTAGCTTCTCGGTCGCCCTGCTCAACAACGCGGCGGCCGCCTACGGCGATCACGCCGTCGCCTCGGTCGGAATAACCATGAGGGTGCTGATGCTGGGAATGATGGTTCTCTTCGGTTACGGCCAGGCCTTCCAGCCCGTTACCGGCTACAACTACGGTGCCAGGAATTACTCGAGGATATTCGAAGCTCTCAAGTTTTCCCTTATGGTTACTACGGCCTTCGCGATCGTGTTCGGGATCGTGGGCATGGTCTTCCCCGGTATGATAATAAATATATTCAGCGACGATCCCGAGGTCATAGAGATCGGTTCACAGGCCCTCAGAGCCGTGAGCATCTTTTTCCCGACCTTCGGCTTCGTTTTGACCTTCAACTATCTCTTTCAGGGCATGGGAAAGGGATTGTCGGCCGGTATCCTCTCTATGGCCAAGCAGGGGATATTCCTCATACCGGCCGTGATAACGCTGCCGCGTATTTTCGGGCTCAACGGGGTCATCTACGCCCAGACAACGGCAGATTTCTTCACGTTGTTCGTCGCCGGGATCCTAGCGATGGGAGCGATCAAGAAGCTTAGAGTAGAGAGCCGATCACAGATTGCCGACGGAAGAGCCGAATAAGTATGGGTCAAAAGGTTACCGGTTTATGGCCTTCTCTTGCGTACGCCCAGGACATATCTCTGGTGGTATAACCTATCCCTATGTTTGCATACCGGTCGATCGCGATCAGTCCGCATTCACAGTCGATATACTTGGCTCTCTCCAGGGCCAGATCGACGGCCTTCTGGGCCGGGTATTGTTCCATAAAGAAGGCCACGAGTCTGCAAAGCGTCAGCTTTATTATCTTTTCCCCGTGTCCCGTTGCCGAGACGGCTCCGAAGTTGTTTGCGTAGGTACCCGCACCGATTACGGGAGTGTCTCCCACCCTTCCGAAGGTTTTCATCACGATGCCGCCCGTGGAAGTGGCCGCGGCCATCTTTCCGTTGTCGTCTATCGCAACGGCCCCGGAGGTGGAGTAATACCCCGGGGTTTTTCTGGCCAGCGCAATGGTTCTGGAGAAGCGCAGGTTCTCGCCCCTCTCGATCTTTTCCATATTCCTTTGCCACTGCATCTGTCTCGTCGGCACAACAAGGTTCTCCTCGCGCGGGAAACCCATGATCCGGATGAACTCCTCCACTTCCTGGCCAGAGAGTAAAACGTTGTCCGTCTGCTCCATGACGGCTCTCGCCACCTCTATGGGATGGAGGATTCTCTTGAGGCCGGAGACGGCGCCGGCGTTCAGTTCGCTGTCCATGATCGCTGCATCCATCTCCACTTCGCCCTTCAAGTTCAGTACAGAACCTTTTCCGCAGTTGAAAGCCGGGTCTTCCTCCATTTTCTTTACGGCGGCGACAACGCCTTCTATAGAGCTTTTTCTTCTGTCGAGCATGGAAAAGCCGGCTTCCAGAGCTTCAGCTATTCCCCTCTTATGATTCCTGTGATCCTCCTCGCTTTCGAAACTACCGGCCCCGCCATGAACCACGATAGCTTTCATGAAAACACCTCTGTTCCAGTTAAATAGTAGAATTTCGTAAAACTTCCCGCAACGTATCGCCGGGATATTCGCCGGTAGAACTCTAACCGGCGAACAGGATACCCGGACCGGCATTTCCCCACTTCGATTCCTGAACACGTCTGCAGCCAATCCAGAAGCGGTGCAGCCGTAAAGAATGAAACGACTTTCAAACTCACTTTTCGAACTGAGAATCTATCAAAGAGTAACCCTTTTCTTCAACCTCCCAGAGCGTTTTCATCTCAGTCATTCCCAGTTCCTTCTCGCCCAGGATCAGGAAGTTGCCTATAACTTCGATCAGGGCTATCGGTCCCACGAAGGAGTTGCCGAACAACAGGGAGTTGTTCTCGCAAACGATGGTCGAACGGGCCTGAGAATAAACCGGACACTCCACCGAATCCGTGATCAGGAAAACCTCTACATCCCTCTCTCTTGCAAACCGGACTATGTACTCGATCTCCTTCGAGTAAGGAGGAAAGGTCATGAGAATGAGTATATCGCTCTTATCCATCAATTTGATCTTGTATGAGAAATCGGAGATCGAGCCGTCCAGCAACCAGGTTGGTTTTCTCTGGAGCACCGAGAAAGTGTACTGCATAAGAGACACGATGTGCCTGGTTGCACCGAATCCGGCGAAATATATATTCCTGGCCTTGCCGATAGCCCCGATCCATTTCAGGAGCTCCCCCTCTTCGATGCTCGAAAGAGTCTTCCTCAGGTTGTCGATCTCGTTTCTCGCCAGCTCCCGCAATTGCTCGTCTACGTTCTTTTTATCCAGGTCCGTCGCGGCGATCTTCTCGTACGGTTGCAGCTTCTTCTTGAGATCGCTTTGAATACGCTTTTTCAGTTCGTTGAAACCGGAAAAACCTATCGCTCTGGAAAATCTTACGATCGACGCTTTACTGACGCCGGCCATCGAACTGAGACTCTCTATGGAGATGAACCCCATCTCCGGGTAGTTTCTCAGTACACACGATGCGATCTTTCTATTTACAGGCGAAAATTGACCCATCATTTCCGAGATCTTCTTTGAAACCATCCGGTACCTCCGGCAAAAAAAGGAGTTTCCTTGGCCTATCAAATTCGAAACCCGGGAAACTAATGAAACTATTATTTCAATATAGTAGCACTATGAAATTGCAGTTTCATACTCCGAATGCAGGTGATGTAGTAGTTTCAAAGGCGATGAATAGCGATTAAAGCTCTATATCTTCGATTATCGCACAGAATCGTTTGCTTAATTCGTGTGATGGCCGGGGAATGTTGACAGCCTCTCCGGATCTTCTTCTCTTCAGGTGGTCGATGCTAAAATATATTCAAGCGAATTAGGAGGTGTAAATCATGAAACGTGTTCTTATCTTATCTCTTTTTTTAATGCTCGTTGCTGTAACCCTTGCGAATTTGGTCGTGTACTCTAGTGTCGATGAGGCGAACGCCAGGAAGATCCTCAACGCCTTCGTCGAGGAGACGGGAGTAGGCGTCGACTTCGTCTTCCTCTCTTCCGGCCCGGCACTGGCCAGGATCGAGGCCGAGGTTAACAACCCGCAGGCCGACGTCTGGTTCGGCGCGCCGCTGGAAAACCACATAATAGCCAAGGAACGCGGTCTCACCCAGCCTTACAAGACTCTGAGCGTGTACGGAGTTTCTCCGGAGTTCTACGATGTTGAAGGCTACTATCACCCGATCTACATGAATCCTCTGGGGATCGGAATCAACACCGCCGTTTTGGAACAGATCAAAGCTTCGATGCCCGTAACATGGGAAGATATCCTCTCGACCAGCCTGAGCAGAATGATCCAGTACCCCAACCCACAATCCTCCGGAACGGCCTACAGTCTCATTACAGGACTTATTCAAATCTACGGTGAGGACGGTGCGATCGACTATCTCAAAAAGCTGGCGCCAAACATACAGACCTACACCCAGAGCGGCACCGGGCCGTCTAAGGCCGTAGGACCGGGACAGGTCGCGATGGGCATCCAGTTCACACCGGCCTTCTTCCAGTTCATGGAACAGGGTTACCCCGTAAAGGTCGTCTTCCCCAAAGAGGGAGTTCCATACGAAGTGGCCTCCGTATCGATACTCAAGGGTGCCAGGAATCTGACCGACGCGCAGAAATTGATCGACTGGGTCGTATCGAAAGCCGGTCAGCAGCAGATCGTGAACCAGCAGACCTATTTCTACCCGATAAGATCGGACGTCGATTTCGGCAGCCTTCAGCCGCTCTCGACCATCAAGTTGCTACCGGTCGATCCGGTCTGGGCGGCCGAAAACAAAACTAGACTCATCGAGAGATGGATTGACGAGGTTCTTCCTTACTGATTCAATGATTGAGAGACTTTCCGGGAACTCCAGAGCTCCCGGTCAATTTGATTTCATGAACCAAACCGTGAGGGCGAGCTCCTGTTCGCCCTCACGTACAGGTTAATGGCGATTTCGAAGTATGTCGGGGAGGGAGCGTTTGTGGCTTTCAGGAGTGAAGAGACCAGGAACAGATTGCTCAATCTTCTAAAGGACCCGGTTCTGCTTTTAACTATAATAATCATCTTTGCCGCGCTGGCGATATTCATAGTCTATCCGATTTTCAAGGTCTTCTCCGCGAGTCTCATAGATAAAAACGGACAGTTCGATCTAAGCGCCTACACGAAGGCCTTCTCCAACAGGTACATGAGGCAGGGCTTTTTCAACAGCCTCCTCGTCGCCGGGCTAACGGCCTTTTTCGGAATGCTGATCGGTTACATTTTCGCCTACACCATCAACAGAACGGACATCCCCCTGAAAGGGTTCTTCAGAACGGTGGCCGTTCTCCCGATAGTCTTTCCGCCCTTCATAGGGGCGCTGTCGATAATCATGCTGTTCGGCTTCAACGGATTCATAACAGCCGGGATATTCGGTATCCGGAACTTTCCCGTTTATGGCCTCTGGGGACTTATGATGGCCCAGGTGGTCTGCTTCTTCCCGGTCGCCTTCATCACGCTCGACGGTGTCATAGGGACGATAAGCCCGACGCTGGAGGATGCGGCCTTCAACCTGGGCGCCAACCGCTGGCAGGCCTTCCGCAAGGTTATACTTCCCATGTCTATTCCCGGCATCGCCAGCACGATGTTGGTGTTGTTCATAGAATCGCTGGCCGATTTCGGCAACCCTCTGATACTGGCCGGCAGTAAGTTCCCGGTGCTATCGGTGCAGGCCTATCTCCAGATAACGGGGATGTACGACACCCGCGGGGGCGCGGCGCTCGCTGTGTGGCTCTTATTCCCTTCGATAGTCGCCTTCATAATTCAGAAGTACTGGGTCGGAAAGAAGAAGTACGTGACCGTCACCGGCAAACCGACCACCTCGGTTCTCAAGAGTGTGAACAGACCGGTCAAGTGGTTGCTCTTCTCGCTCTGCATGCTGATGGCAGCGTTCACTCTTGCGATCTACGCCACGATCTTCTGGGGAGCCTTCGTAAAGGCCTGGGGCATGAACAACACGCTGACGCTGGAGAACTTCAGGTACGTCTTCGATGTCGGCCTGGAAGCGATCAAGGATACCCTGATCATCGCCTTCACATCGACGCCTATATCTGCGCTCCTGGGAATGGTTATCGCCTTTCTGCTGGTCAGAAAGATCTTTCCCGGCAGGAGGCTCATGGAGTTCACATCCCTGCTCAGTTTCGCCGTTCCCGGAACGGTTATAGGCATAGGCTACATCCTGGCCTTCAACACGAAGCCCTTCCTGCTCACCGGGACTCTGGCAATCCTGGTTTTGAACTTCGTCTTCAGATACGTCCCCGTCGGTATCCAGTCGGGGGTGGCCCTGCTAAACCAGGTCGATCCGGCGATCGAAGAGGCCGCCTACACCCTGGGGGCGGATAACCGTCAGGTCTTCACTAGAGTTACGCTCCCTCTGATAGTCCCGGCCTTCTTCTCAGCCCTCGTCTTCGCCTTCGTCCGGGCGATGACCGCCATAAGCGCGGCGATCTTCCTGGTGTCGGCCCGGTGGAACCTGATAACCGTTCAGATTCTCAGCCAGAGCGATTCCGGCCGGCTTTCGGAGGCCTGCGCCTTCTCGGTGATACTGATAGCGATGATAATGGCCTTCATACTGGTTTTGAAGATCTTCCTCAAGAACAAGGTCAGTCTTTCCGGCAGCGAAAGCATGGGACAGGGGTGATGATATGAGTTTGATTCTGAAGAACGTTAGAAAGGTCTTCACCAGTTACAGCGTGGAGACCGTGGCCGTAGATAACTTCGATCAGGTGATAGAGAAGGGACATCTCGTGACGTTGCTCGGCCCGTCGGGCTGCGGAAAGACTACCACGCTAAGAATTATCGCGGGTTTCGAGATCCCCACCAGCGGAAGGGTTCTTCTCGAGGAGAGGGATGTGACGAACCTCCCCCCCAACAAGCGAAACATTTCGATGGTCTTTCAGAGTTACGCGCTCTTCCCGCACCTGACTGTGGAGGAAAACATCGCCTTCGGCCTGAAACTGAAAAGGCTGGACCGCTCCGAGATGAGGAGAAAGATTGTCGAGATGACCGATCTGGTGGGGCTGAAGGGTCTCGAAAAAAGGAGGCCGGATCAACTGTCCGGCGGTCAGCAACAGAGGGTGGCTCTGGCCCGGAGCCTGGTCATGGAGCCCAGTGTTTTGCTCTTCGACGAGCCTCTTTCGAACCTCGACGCGAAGCTGAGGGAGACGATGAGGCTGGAAATAAGACGTATTCAGCAGGAAGTAAATATCACGAGCGTCTATGTCACGCACGACCAGGTCGAGGCGATGAGCATATCGGACGTGATAGTTGTCATGAACCAGGGAAAGGTGATGCAGATCGGCAGTCCGTTCGATATATACGCCCGTCCCGAAAACAGCTTCGTCGCCGATTTCATAGGCCGGGTCAACTTCATCGATGGGACTGTGGAATCTGTCGATGGCGATACCGTAGTCGTTTCGGCAGGAGCGACCGGCAACAAGATAATCGGAAAGAGAGGAACCGAGCTTGTGCCAGGCAAGCCGGCAAGGGTGGTTCTACGGCCCGAGTCGTTGTCGGACAGAAAGGAAGAGCGGATCAATTCCCTGAGCGGAAAGGTCTTGAAGTACGTCTTTCTCGGCTCGAACGTCGAATACGAACTGGAGCTGTCCGACGGCAGGAAGATAAACGCCGTTACCTACAATCCTGTCGAGCGGAAGCTGCCGGTCGTGGGAAGGGAGACGGAACTCTACTTCTCCAGGGAGAGCGCCTGGGTGATAAGAGTTTGAAATGGACGGTCACGACGCGCTGACTTATTATTGTCTCGATCTGGAGAGCGACTACGCCAACGAGAGGGTAGAAATAACTCCCTACTCCTACGCCTCCGTCGATCCCGGACCGTACAACCCCGCCCGAAGCGCCTTCGAGGATTATCTCGGCGAGAAGTACCTGGTCGATTCCGATCATGAACTTTATCGTCCCTTCTTCGACAATTGCAAACCTGTCGACGGGCGGGCGCCGGTGTGGCAGATTCTCACGGTCTACTCTTACGAGCCGGATTTCGGAATGGATGGAAAAATGGCGCTCTCGCCACTGCAAAGACTCATGGGTTCAAGCCAGGCCTGGCGCCACGAAGAGTTCCACATGGGGCTGCGCTTTGGAAGGGTAACGGAAATGGTCGAATACTTCGACAGACTAAGCCGGATCGCCTTCGAAAGGGGCGATCGCTACTGGGGCTTCAGGTTCATGGCCCGTACCGTGCATTACCTCCAGGACAGCGGTACGCCATACCACACCTCCCCCGGAACCACGGGAGATATCCTCATGATCCCGCTCGCCTATAGAAAACAGTTCAGAAAGATAAGCAACTACCACAAATTCCACGACAGGTACACGGGTTACCGGCTCTGGCGTGGGTACGGGCCGTTTCTGGAGGCCATCCGATTGGCGGCTCTCTCACATGGCCTCAGCGACACGGGAAAGTTGGCCGTAGAGGCCAGAAGACGCGGCCTGAGGCTGGTGAAAGATCTTCAGTCCAGCATAAGGACGGTCGCTGGAGAGGAATTCGACACTCTCGACGGATTTAGGGGTGACAGGGCTTACTTCGACGAAGTCTCTCGAGAGAGAGAGACGAAAGAGCTGGACATTATAACGGCGCGTTTCCTGTCGGGGATGGCCGGGCTGGTGAAATCGTACCTGAAGACGGCCTTCAGTCGCTGAACTCGAAGCCCTCTTTGAAGACCTCCAGGCAGGCCTTTACGATGGTAGTATCGTAAAGCCGCCCTGCGTTTTTTCTTATTTCCTCCAGAGCCGCATCGATTCCGAGCGCTGCCCTGTACGGCCTGTGGGAAGACATCGCTTCCACGACATCGGCCACGGCGATTATCCTGGCCTCCAGGCATATCGAGTCGCCGGTGAGCTTATCGGGATAACCCGAGCCGTCCAGCCTCTCGTGGTGTTGCCTGACTATTTCTGCGATCGGCCAGGGAAAGTAAACATCTTTCAGGATTTCGTACCCCTGTCTGGCATGCTCCCTCACCAGTTCGAATTCGATCTTGTTCAACTGAATCGGCTTGGTGAGTATCTCGGTCGGCACGGCGTTCTTCCCTATATCGTGCAGCAGCGCCGCCACCCTCACCGACTCGATTTTGTCCTTTCCTTGGGTATCATCTGCGAACAATCTGGCAGCGATAGCGGTAGCCAGTTCGCTCACCCGCTTCTGGTGACCGTAGGTGTAGGGATCCCTAGATTCGACCAGAACCGAGAGAGTCTTTATGAGAGACTCGAGACTTCTCCTGACAGAATCTTCTGCCTTTTTCCTTTCAGTTATATCGACTATCACGGCCACGAAGACTTTTCCCATGTTGTCGTCATGAAGTTGCAAACGTACCTCGACGGGATACTTCGAACCGTTCTTTCTCGTGTGAACGGTTTCGAAGACCACCGAGCGGTTCTCACCTTTTTTCAGGTAATCGATGATCTTTTTGAACTCGGCGGGCGAGGTCTCTTTTTTGAGATCGAGCGGTGTCATCTCCTTCAATTCATCCATCGAATAGCCTGTGTTTTCTATCGCGCCATGGTTTGCCAGCAGAAAACGGAGCGTTTCGTGGTCGAAAACGAAGATCTCGTTGGCCGACCAGTCGAGCACTCTGCCAAGCCGGGTCGCCATGATCTCGGAGAGCTTCCTGTTGGTTATGTCCAGAGCGATGCCGCCGATCATAGAAGTGTCGCTCCCGGAGGAGATCGGGAACTTCTGCACGAAGAAGATCCTGTCCCTGCCGTCGGTACATCTGGCCATTAACTCTTCGGAAATACTCTCGCCGGGCCGGACTTTTCTGGCATCCCCCAGCATGGATCTGCCCCATTCACCTGAGAGGAACTGATCCGCGCCCTTTCCAAGCCAGCCGCCGTCAAGCCCGAAATACTTCTCCATGTACTTGTTGAAATAGCTGAGCCTGAGATCTCTGTCCTGCATGAAGACGGCTCCGGGGAATTTGTCCATGAAGAGCGCGAATCTCTCCTGGAGACTCTCTCTCTCGTTTTTCAGCTCTATTTTGCTTATTGCAAGGGCTATGTCGTTGGCTATCTCTCCAAAGAGCGACCTCTCTTCGAGGTCCTGTGAAAAGTTCTCCGGCATGATGGCGGCGATGAAGCCGGAAATTCTATCGCTACTCTTCAAACTCTTCAATAGAACCGCATGTCCGGTCTGGTCGTCACCGGAGAGGTTGGATCTGCGATACTCCTCGTTCGGGATCATCAAAACCTCTTCGCTGGTTAAAACCCGGGTTAAGAAGGGCGGAAGCAGGTTCTCTCTCAAGGCCATCTCTACCTTCTCGAGCTTCGCTCCTTCGAATCCCGAACTGGACCAGTCGACGACCTTCATGTTCTCATCCAGAATAACGAGGAGAGATTTGTCGTAACTCCTGAGTCCGGCGAGGAGGTCGGTTATCTTCCTGATGAGTGTACCCCTGTCCTCTTCTCTCACTATAAGCTGGTTTATGCTCCTTATAGATAGAAGAACTCTGTTCAGGTGCTCCAGCTTCTTCCTGTTCCGCAGCGAGAGAATCCCGTAGGAGAGATCTCCTGAAAGCTCTTCCAGAAGATGAACTTCCTCTTGATCGAAGGCGTTTTCATCGGAGGAGTATATGTTGAGGGCGCCGATGGTCTCCCCTTCTATCTTCAAGGGAAGCGATATCGCCGACTTGAGCCCGTAACTGTCGATCATATTTTTCCAGGGCGAGTATTCCAGGCTTTTATCGATCGAGCTCTTTATAACGGTCGTGCCGGTCCTCACCGCCGTGCCGACAGCGCTCCTTCCCAGCTCGCTTTCGTCGAAGGTGACGCTGATCTTCCCTGGATACGTGCTTGCCAGACCACTCGAGACAACCGGCTTCAAGTCGCTTCTGGAGGGAACTTTGTAGGCTATCCAGGCGAGGGCATAACCGCCAAACTTCGTGGCGATGTCGCACGTTCCTTTGAGAAGCTCCTCCTCGTCGGTCACACGTACCAGGAACTGGTTGACCTCACTCAGGAAGGAAAGGGCTCTGTTGTACCGCCTCAGCTCTTCCTCGATCCTGTGGTGTTCGGTGAGGTCGGTGTGAGTTCCCACCATCCTCAAGGCTCTGCCCTGAGCATCGCGAAGAACCACCTTACCGCGGTCGAGAATCCATTTGTAAGAGCCGTCTTTGGTCATGACTCTGTGCTCGGCCTCGTAATAGGGGATCTCGCCGTTCAGACATCTCTGCAGTTCTCTTTCGACTTTTTCCAGGTCGCCCGGAAAGACTCTCGATTCCCACTCATCTAACCTGTTCTCTATTTCAGGGTCTGAGTAGCCCAGCATCTCTTTCCATCTTGGCGAGAAGTAAACCTCTCCCGTCTCGACGTTCCAGTCCCAGACTCCTTCCCTGCTCGCCTCGATAGCGAAGCTCAGCCTTTCTTTGCTCTCTGTGAGTTCGTTGAAAAACTCCACTCGTTCTATCGTGCTTCCAAGATCGCGCGCGACCGTCGCGAGAAGCTTCTCCTCCTCGGGCAGAAACTCCAGAGACCGGCCGCTTTCGGCGGGAGAATAAGAAACCTCTGCGCAACCGGCTTCACGGCCTTCGATAATCAGTTTGCACCGGATAGATCTGTCGGGGAACCATTCCTCTCTCGAAGAATAAACCCGACCGTCTATTAGTACCCGTGAAATCGCACTGTCGGGAAACTGAAAAGCCGGGGGAAGAGTTTGTAGAACGGCCCTGACGGCCTCTTCTACAGTTCTGGAATCGGCGAGAAGCTGGGAGAGAGTATAAAGACAGTTCAGCTCCTTTATCCTCTCTATAAGAGCCTGCGACGCGTTTATTGAATTGTCCTGATAACTGCGGTCCAAGTTATCCTCTCCCGAAAGACGAACTATATGGCAATCATACCATTTTTCCCTCGATTTATTGCAAAGATGAAACCATATTTCCCGGTGGGAATTGTGATTGTCAAGTCATCGGAAGAGCCTTTCACCGTTTCTTACCGGTCTGATCTCGAATAGCTTATTGAAAGCTTCGGGCACTTCTCGCCGCATTTCAGGCAGACCAGACACTCCGACGTGTCGATCTTCATTCCATCCTCTTCCCTTTCTATGGCATCGACGGGGCAGACACGCTGACAGATGCCGCAGGAGACGCAGGTCGGTTTTTTGACGCGCATCCCGAACAACGGTCGCTTTGAAAAGAGCGACAGGAGCGTACCGAAGGGACAGATCCATCTGTGCCAGAACTCCTCTTCAAAGAAGAGAGTAACCAGTACCGACAGCGCCGTTATGTAGAGAAGCAGGTTAACTTTCAGATGGAAGAGTCTGGTGGCGACCATGAGCAAGAGGAACAGAGTGAGAACAATCCACCTGAAGGCGCTTCCCCTGAAGAGTTTGGGTGTCTTGAAGCGTTTGATCCCGAGCTTTGAGTAAAGCCAGTCGATTGGTCTGAATAGTGTCTCCATGGGACAGATCCAGCCGCAGTAGATTCGCCCGAAAACCAGCGATGCGACCAGTCCGCCTCCGAATATCAGGAACCACTTCTGAAGGCTCCTCTCTCTTAGCAGAAAAACGAACAGGGCCAGAAACAGTATCTCCACTATCACTCTCGCGGTTGCAGCGCTTTTCTTCATCATAAGATCTCCCCCTTCAAGTACAGTCTATCTCGAAGGGAGCTTCCGGTATGTGATATGTGTCACACTTAGATGAAGATTATTTCGTCTATTGAATTTTCGTTCTCGAGGGGATTCCGATGGTCGAGGGCTTTTTTCTCAACGATATCAAAAACCTCTGGAGGAGCGTGAGTTTGGTGGAAGGCGCCTTGTCGATCCTGTGGTATTCGACGACGGTGTCTTTGCCGTCGTGAGCTATTACGAAGTAGTTCAGGTCGTACCGGGGGTAAAAGATCGACGGGAAAGGCCATATGAAAGATTTCACTCTTTCCAGCCTCTCGAGCCAGGTGCCCGTGTTGATAACGTAACGATCGCCGTCTTTCAGGAGAAAGGGATTGTGCGTGTGGCCGAAGATGAAGAACCTTATCGATCCGTCGTTTTCGAAGACCTTTCTCGCGCCTTCGAGGTAGGCCTGCTCTTTTTCAGCCTTCTCCTTCTTCTCGTAAACGAGACCGTACCGCTTGAGTGCCGACTTTATGTCCCTGAAAACTATGAACAGCGGGATCGAAACCACAACGAATATGATCAGCATCAAAACATCTATTCCGATGATAGTATCGACCACGTCCCCCACGACGCCGAAGGATTTGAGCGTGTCTTCGTACAGATACTGTACGGTGTTGAGCCCGAAGATATCTAGGATTCCCATAACAAAGAGGACTATACTGACCGCGAAGAAGAAGAGAAAGGGCACGATCGCCAGCCTCAATATGGGATGCATCTCCAGATAGAAGTAACTCGAAAACATCCATCTCGGCAACGCGTTCAAAGGCTGCACACATCGAACGTTAACCAGCCAGTTCTTTCTGCCCATTCTGGATATGAGGCCGGCGAGCGACAGGAGATATCTCGTTATGTAGAAGCCGGCCGGTCTGCAAAGTTCGGAACCGGGTTCGTCGATTTCGTTGAACTTGTCGTGCTGGTGGCCGTGTTCTATCCAGATCTTCTCGCCGGCGATTTCTCTTATCAGGTGTTGATTTTCATCCAGAAAGATGTTGTATTCGCCTAGCTTCTCTTTCGAACCTGGATAGCCAAGCACAGTGTGATCGTGGTTTCCCACTATGTAGGTTATCCTGACGGATTCCCCGGCCTTCCTGAAGGCCTCGAAGACATCGGCGTACCTGTCGAGAACGAAGGAAAGTTGACCGGGTCCTTCAACGGTGGAGAGCTCCCAGAAACCGAAGAGATCGCCGGCGATGATCAGTTCGACGACTTCATCGGAGCGATCGGTCTCGCTCAGCGAGTTCAAAAAACTTATCAGCTCGGATTTGAAGGTTACATCCTCCAGTTCCCCGTCTCCGCCTATGTGCAGATCGCTGATGATGTAGTACTTCTTTTTCTCTCCCATTCGACGCCCCGCGGTCTTGAAAATCGGCTACCCTTATACTTTATCACACCTGTGAATTTTTTCGCGTCCGAGTTTAGAGATATGAAGATCGAACCGCTAACGGCTGCAATCCTTAAAACTCTTCACATCCCCGATCTTAATTGAAGAGCACGTAACTTTCAAACCGCAGTCCCACGGTCTGCCCGGGCTGGAACTCCTCGCCGGAGGAGGCCTCCACACGGATCTCTTCCTTTCCCAGCGCCACACGGTAATCGAGTATATTGCCAAGATAGACTTTCTTGGTCACTTTTCCTCTTATTGAGCTGCTATCGGGAGGGACTAGCTTTACGTTCTCGGGCCTGACGGCAAAAACGAAGCCCCCCTCGCTGCTCTTTCCGGTGTTTTCGAGGTTCACTTCAAAAGGCGGAGTCTCCGGAGAGGATGTGAAAGTGGCCATCGTACGAGCGTCCCGGTCCGCGACGTCTATCTTCAAGAAGTTTATCAGGCCTATGAAGTCGGCGACGAATTGATTTTCGGGACGCTCGTACAGGTCCCTGGGTGTCCCGAGCTGCTGCACTCTGGCGTTGTGGAGCAGGAGTATCCGGTCGGACATAGCCATAGCCTCTGCCTGGTCGTGAGTGACGTAGATGATCGTGACGCCTATTCGGCGCTGAATGTCCTTATTTCGAAGCGCATCTCCTCTCGCAGTTTCGCGTCGAGGTTGCTTAGAGGTTCGTCGAGCAACATGACGTCAGGCTCCATGACCAGCGCCCTGGCAAGCGCGACGCGCTGCTGTTGACCACCCGAAAGTTGGTGGGGATAGCGTTTCTCCATTCCTGTCAGCTTAACCATGGAGAGAACCTTCAACACCCTCTCTTTCATCTCGTCGGCACCGGTCTTTTTTATCTTCAGCGGGTAGGCGACGTTCTTGAAGACGTCCATGTGCGGCCAGACGGCGTAGTTCTGGAAGACCATGCCGACATTTCTCTCTTCCGGAGGAACGAAGATCTTTTTATCCACCGACGAGACGAGTCTCTCGCCGATGAAGATCTCCCCGGTCGTGGGCATGTCGAAACCGGCGATCATTCTCAACGTGGTGGTCTTTCCACAGCCCGAAGGGCCGAGAAAGGAGAGAAACTCACGATCGTTGATTTCCAGGTCTATGTTATTTACGACATTCACTTCACCGAATGACTTCGAAAGTCCCTTGAGAACAACTTTTGACATTCGACTCGCTCCCCTCTATATTCCAACTTTTCCCCTGGTGAGCCACTTCACCAGGAGGTTTCCGGCTATGACGATCAACAGAAGCAGGGTGGCAAAGGCGGCCGATATCTGCACGTATCCGGCCTCCTGCATTTCGAACACCGCGACGCCTATTGTGACCGTCCTGGGTCCCCAGAGGAGTATAGACATCGTCAACTCCCTCAGGGTCGGCATGAATATCAAAAACCAGCCAGCCACGAGGCCGGGCCTTATCAACGGCACGACTATATCTTTCAGAGAAGTGAGCCAGCTTCCGCCAGAGATCCTGGCCGCCTCTTCCAGCGAGGTGTGTATCTGTTCCAGAGAGGCCGATGTCGTCCTCACGGCGAAGGCCACGTAGTGTGCCACATAAGCGACGAGGAGTATCCAGAAGGTGTTGTAGAGGTTCACCCCGTAATTGCCCGACCAAGCCAGTATCATCGCTATCGCCACCACCGTACCCGGTATCGTGTAGGGTATCTGCGCTATGGTCTCAAGGGCCTTGCGGCCTCTTATTTTCGTTTTAACGCTTATATAGGCAATCAGAGAGCCCAGTACCATACAGATCGTCGCGGCCGAAATAGCCAGCAGGAAGCTGTTCTTCAGCGCGTCTTTGGTGAGCTTGTATTCAAAGAGGATGTACCTGTAGTTCCTGAAGGTGAGATTCTCCCAAGTTATGTCGGCGCCCCAGGCATCCAGCAGCGATGTCAGGCCTATGGAGAAGAAGGGCATGATGACGGCTACAAAGACTATCGCGATGGCGACGATCAGGCAGGGTATCTTCCAGGCACCCAGATCTAGCGTCTTGGGCCTCATGCTCTTTCCAGATATCAGGGTGTACTGTTTCTTCTTGAGGTAGAAGTTGTTTATGAGTAGAGCCCCCACGGAGATTGCCATCAACATGATCGACAGGGCCGAAGCTGTGGCTATTCCGTTGAAACCGCCGCTGTGCATGTAAGAGTAGATCATCGTCGTCAGAACGAAGACCCTTCCCTGCATTCCCACGAGCGCTGGAATGCCGAAGTTGGCTATGCTCGAGGCGAAAACCAGGAGCGCTCCTCCCGCTATGCTCGGAGCGACAAGAGGAAGGGTGATATCGCGCATGATCTTCATCGTCTTCGATCCGCACGTTCTTGCTGCCTCCTCGAGCGTCGGGTCCATCCTCTCGAGCGCCCCGGCCACGGTTATGAACACGAAGGGGTACAGGTAGAGCGTCATCACCCATATGAGGCCCGGCATGGTGTTGACGTTGAAGACGTATCCTTCTATGCCGAAGATCGACTGGATAAGCCTGTTTATATAACCGTTTCGCCTGTTGAGCAACTGAGACCAGGCTATCGCGCCGATAAACGGCGGGATCATGTAGGGTAATATGAACAGTGTTCTGAAGAGCTTCGCGAAAGGAAGGTTGGTTCTGGTAACGAGCCAGGCCAGCGGCGCCCCCAGAAGAATGGAGAAAAGCGATGTGAAGAGACCGAGCTTGAGACTGTTGAAGAGAGCCGTATAATTTCTCTTCGCCTGAAAGACCGTAGCGTAGTTTTGAAGCGTGTAGGCCCCGTCGAATTTGAAGCTGTTCAAAAACAGCAGCGTCAGGGGAAAAACCACGAGAATGGCTATCACCACGAAAGTCCCGCCCAGAATGAAGGGATCGGCCTTGATCTTTCTCTGCAACAAGGGTACCACTCCTCAGGATGAAAGTAAGACCCGGCCTTTCACGGCCGGGCCGAAAACCATCAGAACAGCATGATATCGGAGAAGTTCGTGTTGATCTCGGCGAGTCCTTCTTCGATATACTTCCAGTCGATTTCCATCGCCTGACCGAGTATCTCGCCGGCCGGCGGCGTGTTGGCCGGGGGATTGACGTCGCTCCGGACCGGAACCAGCGAACCAAGTTCGACCTGTGCCTTCTGGCCGTCGATAGAGAGGATGTAGTTGACGAATTTCATGGCGGCCTCCATCTTCTGCGACGACTTCAAAATCGCGATGGGGCTCGGGATGGCTATCGTTCCGTCGGTGGGGTAGATGATGTCGATCGGGCTGCCTTTGACGTTGAGGTCGCGGGCTATGTAGTCGAGAGTCATGCCTATCGGGAACTCCCCGGCCGCAACCTTCTGCGCGACATCGCTGTTTCCCCTGACAACTACGGCCTCGTTCTCTCTCAGATCTTCGAAGTATTTCCAGCCGTATTTCTTGGCCAGCGCGCCGACTGCGGCAACGGCAGCGCCCGAGTACTCTGGGTTGGGCACGACGTAGTTGTCGTACCACTTTTCATCCGTCAGTTCCTTCCAGGATTTGGGAGCCGTCTCCGGTGTGAGCGCCTTGGTGTTGTAGGCTATAACCATATTGATTAGCCTTCCGGCGTAGTAATAGCCTTCCGGATCCTTGAAGTTCTCCGGCAGAGACGCGGCCTCCTCGGGGAATATCTGCGCCAGGAGCCCCTCTTTCTTCAGAGTTTCATAGTAAGAGAACTCGGCGACCCAGAGAACGTCGGCCTGTATGTTGCCGGCCTGCGCTTCGGCGGCGAGCTTGGTCTGGATGGTTCCGGTACCGGACCTGAAGACCTCCAGCTCGATTCCGGGGTTTGCAGCCATGAAGGCATCGGCGATAGCCGTCATGATCTCCGTTGGAACCGAGGTGTAAAGCATTATCTTCTCGGCCCCGAAAAACACTGCGCTACAGATCAGTAGCAGAATTACAATTGCGTACTTTCTCATTAGACAACCTCCTGCACCGGCCCGGGAAACTATTCCTTCCCGTTAAGCCCGAAGATGTTTGGAATTTCATCCAGTTTTTTCAGCGCTTTCAGTTTCTCTTCGTCCCTTTCTGCCAGATAGAGGACCAGGGCGTTGAGTATCGCCATCGGGACGACCAGCGAGTTCAATAAGGAGACCGGCCCTCTGTTGGCTACCAGAGTCACATCCGACCTCAAAGCCAGCTCGGAAACGGTACTGTGCGTGAGTGCGATCGTAGGGATCGCCCGTTTCTTCGCGTAGTCGAAGGCCCTGAGTATGTCCTGTGAGCAACGAAAGAAGCCTATACCCAAGAGAACGTCCCTATCGTTCATGAGAAGAAGCGTCTCGTAGAAACTTTTCCCACCGCCGGTGACGACCCTGGTGTCGATCTGCATTCGTCTGAACCTGAATTGGAGGAACTTGCAAAGCGATTCCGACACGCCCTGCCCTGTCACGAAGACCCTCTGAGCGCCTTCGATAAGGTCGACGGCACGATAGAATTCATCCGGCGAAACCTTGGAGATGCCCTCTTTCAGGTTTTCTACCTCGGCCGTCAGCAATCGTTCGAAAGATGTCTCGCCGGATTTTATCTTCCTCACCGTCGCCGACATCTTCTCGGCCGGAGTCAGCCTCTCCTTTATCAGATCCTGGCTGTGCTGCCTGAGATCGGTGAAGCTTTCGTAGCCAAGCGATCTGGCGAACCTTATCACCGTAGTTTCGCTCACTCCGAGCCTCGCCCCCAGCTCTCTGGGAGAGACGAAGGCGATGTTTTCCCAGTTCTCGAGGATGCTGTCGGCGATGAGCTTCTGGGACTTAGTGAGGGTGGGATAGACCTCCCTGACCCTGTCGAGAATAGTCACATCTCTTTCCAAGAGCCCTTCCTCCCGTTTATAGTCCGTAATAACACTCGCCTTTACCCTCTACCAGTGCATCATACACCGTTTTTGTTTTCCCTGTGTAATCTTTGCTTCTGTCCAGGGCGTAACCCCTTCCAACAGCTGTTACGACTTCGGTCTTTCCGAGTTCTTCGCGGTACTTCTCGAGCAGGTCGACGGCGCTTCTTGGCGGCGCGCTGCGACCGTCGAGTATCAGGTGCGAAAAGATTCTCTCTATATTCTTCGACTCGGCCACCTTCGAGATCGACAGAATCTCGTTTATATTCCCGTGCGAGCTGGCCTCAGAAAGCATGCCTATCAGATGAAGGGAGGCTCCACCTTTAACGCCGTTCAATACCCTCTCGAGAACGGGGTTGTCTTCGAAGCGGCGTTCTATGACTCTCATCAGCCTGAGTTCGTCCTGCTCGATCAACCTGCCTGCCCCTATGGTGAGATGGCCGGTCTCGGAGTTGCCGCTCCTCCCGTGTGGAAGTCCCACGTATTCCTCGCTGGCCTTAAGCCTTGTGAAGGGAAACTCCCTCTTCAGGAAATCTAGGTTTGGAGTGGAGGCGGCCTTCAGCGGATTGATGGAGGGATCGTCGCTGCCCTCTCCCCAGCCGTCCAGTATGACCAGGACCACGCCGCTCGAGACGGGAACTCTCTTGAGAAGTGAGCGGCCTGTCATCTCCTCGGGTTTGCGCATGCCCATCAGCGAGAGCACCGTAGGAGCCACATCGACCAGAGAGCAGCCATCTCTGATTATATCGCCCTTCCCGAGCCGGGGGTTGACCACTATGAAGGGAACCGGCGCCGTCGTGTGGGAGACCGAAGGGGTGCCTTCATCGGAGAAGCCTCTTTCCATGAGACCGTGATCGGCTGTGATTATCAGCGTGCGCCCGAGGGATGTAGCCTGGCTGTAGATCGCGCCCAGCGCTTTGTCGATCTCTTCTGCGGCCTTCACCTTCAAGTCCATTTCCAGGAGATGGCCTATCACGTCGCCGGCCGGGAAGTTGATTATGATGAAATCGTACCTGTCCATCGCCTTCACCACGGCCTTTGCGATCTCGGCGCTCTTCATCTCCGGGTGGTTCTTGAAGTCCTTCCAGCTCGGTATGATCTCGGCTACCTGACCGGGGTAGAGACGACTGTGCCGGCCGTTGAAGAAGAAGGTCACGTGAGACTCCTTTTCAGATTCCGTCACCGCGAGCTGCTTCTTGCCTTCCCCGCTGAGAACTTCGCCGAGCGTTCTTTCCGGTCTGACCGGCGGAACGATCGGCTCTATCTTCGAGAACTTTTCGTGGTATTCTACCAGAGGCACGAAACGGAGCCTCGAAAAGTCGCGTACAGGAAAGGCTGTGAAACGCTTTTCCACGAAACTTTCCATGAGCTGGACCTCTCTCTCTCCCCTTCGACAGCAGAAGATAACCGTATCGCCATCCTGAATCCTTCCCGGCCTGCTCTCTCCGTCACACGCGACGAGCGGCGGGATCCAGTAATCGTTTAGACCTTTATCGTATTGACTGAGTATCGCTTCGCGGAGATTCACAAAATCACCTCATAAATTGGAAAGCGACTCTTTCCACCGGTGGATAACGTTCATGTTCTCTTCCAGCACCCTCATTCCATCTCCAGGTACGAAGCCTTCGATCGATACGGTGCCCTCATAGATTTCCGAGAGTTCCTCCATAACAGGCAGAAAATCGTAAGCTCCCCTGGAGAGGGGGAGGTGAACTTTCTCCAGACTGGAGTTGCTCACGTGTACGTTGTAGATCTTTCTGAGTCTCTTCATATAATCGACGATACTCCCGTTCAGCTGAGCGGGCTCGACGGAGTCCTTGTAGTGGGTGGCGGCGTGGGCTATATCGAAAGTCGTTCCCAGAGAGTCGAGATTGACGATGTCGAGAAGGACGTTAAGATCCTCTGGAGCGACCACCAGTTCGCCCGGTTTCCTTTCCATAACTTCCACCCCGACTTTAATTCCCAGCTCTTTGGCCTTCTTGCCGATCCTGAAAAGAGCCTGCGTCTGCTCCTCGAAAAAATCCCCCGGCCTGTCTTTGGAAGAGGACATATGTCCCGGATGAACCGTTACAACGTCTATGCCGAGCCGGTAAGCTATCTCGAGAGCTTCGAGCGTCTGCCTGATCGACTCGGCCTTTATACCGGGGTTGGAGGAGGTGATGTTAACGTCTCTGGTGGGAGCGTGAAGCGTGCGCTTCAGCCCCAGAGAATCCATGAAGCCGCGCAGATCTTCCAGTGAGGATTTCTCCTTCCACAGATGCTCGACCCATATCTCAACACCATCGACCTTCTTCTGCGCGAAGATCTCGAGCGCGTCCCTCAAAGGAAAATCTATCAGTACGTTGGAACTTAAAAGAAAATCCATCGTCTCATCTCCATCTTGAAGCTATCGCTGCAAAACTAACAAATATGTTGGTGACAATGAAGCTATCACTTCAGCAATAGAATATCACAAGAGACATGGAAAAATGAAACGCGCACAGAAAAAATCGAAGGCAATCCACCAGCACAGGATCGTGCGTCCCACAATTCACAATCATTTGATTTGTTCGAAACCACTTTTTTTGTATAATCCTTCCAATAACTCGGAGGGATTTATTTTGTCGATTTTTCGTGGGTTCATATTTTCTATTAGCATGGTGATGTGCAGAGAAGCCCCGTTATTCTGACAGGGTTTCTGTCGCTGTGAGAAATACGGGGTGTCGCGAGACATCCCGTTTTTATTTTCTTCAGGAGGTGTTCTATGAAAAAGGTTTTACTGGTTCTGGTAATCGTTATGGCAATCATCGTTTGCGGGGCTACGAAGGTGAAGATCGGAGTCACGCCGATCCCATTCGTGGATATCCTCGAGTTCATCAGACCTCAGCTGGAAGAGGCCGGTATTGAGCTGGAGATAGTCGTTTTCAGCGACTATGTTCTTCCAAATCTTGCGCTTTCTTCGAAGGAACTGGATGCCAACTTCTTTCAACACGCCCAGTATTTGAAATCCTTCACCGCACAGAGAGGGATCAAAGGACTGGTTTCGGCCGTCAATGTTCTCATAGCTCCGATGGGCTTTTACTTGAAAAAGCCGCTCGAAGATCTGAAGAAGGGCGATAAAATAGCCCTGATGAACGACCCGACCAACGAGACGAGGGCGCTGCTCCTGCTTCACAACAACGGCCTTATAACGTTGAAGGATCCGTCTAAGGCCGATTTGACGGTGAGGGATATACAGGACAACCCAAAGGGGCTGGTACTGGTGGAGATGGAGGCAGGTTTTGTGCCGAGAGTGTTCAAAGAAGACGACACAGTTGTGGGGGCGGTTCTGAACGCCAATTACGCCCTGTCGATCGGATTGAATTCACAGAAGGATGCCACTTTCGTTGAGGACAGCAATTCGCCGTACGCCAATTTCATAGTCGTTCGCGAAGAAGACCTGAACAGCCAGTGGCTAGCCACTCTAAAGCAGATAATCACGCGCGATGAGGTGAGGCAGTTCATCTGGGAGAAGTTCGAAGGATCCATAGTTCCCACTTTCTAGAACACAGGGATCTAGATTGTGCAAAGCGGCCTTCAATGGCCGCTTTTTAATGTTCAATACAGGCTGGAGGGTTTCAAAGGAAGGAGCAAGGCGTATAATTGAGTCGTCTTCAAAACTTTCAAGGGGAGGGGTTTAGGTGAAGAGATCACTATTTGCGCTACCTGTTGCCGGTCTGCTGGTGGTTTTTATGCTGAGCGGTTGTTTCATCATCACGCCGGTGGTCGGCGTCAGCAATCTGATCAACGATTTCGAGAAGTACTGGGAACAGGAGAGCGCTGTCGGGCTGGGAGCTCTCTACACCGAGCCGGCGTTTGTAGGCGGAACCAGTTACACCAGAAACCAGATAGGGAGTCTGTACGGCCTGGTATTTCTCATTAAGGATGTGAGTTACTTCGAATTCCTTTCAGATAAGAATATCTCTTTCAAAACCGGTTTGAATGAGGCCGACGTGACTTTTTTTGCGAGAATCGGTTATATGGACGGCACGTTCGTCGAAAACAACTACAACTGGACCGTCGTGAAGATCGGCAATAAATGGTACATAACTCAAAGCAACTCCCTATAGTCGCAATCGGGGGACCGTACAAATGAAAATTGCGGCCGTTCTCGGCCGACTTCGAGCTGTTGCATCGACATATCTGTTCAACAAAAAAGCCCCGGAGTCCGGGGCTTTTCTTCATTCCTTGACCAGTTTCATCGGCTCTCCGCAGCAGACCAGCTCGCCGCCGCCGACTTCTTTCACTTCCACGACGTTTCCGCAGATCTCGCAGCGATAAACCTCTCCAACTTTTTTAACTTTCACCTTCTCAACTCCTTTCGGTAGTAAAACCATACGTTGCTTCTATCAGTCAAAACGATAAATGGAGGTGTAAGAATGGAACGAGTTTTTTTCACCGTGCTCCTTACAATCTTTGTGGTGGCGCTGGCCGCATCGCTGACACCTTATAGTGAAGCCACTTTTTCCAGCTATCTCCAGGACGGAGCCTATGTTTATGGAGGGAGTGTAATGCTCGGCTGGGACGTTACTGTCCGTGGCAGCTCACTGGTTCTCAACAACATAGATATCTGGTTCTCGAGCAGGAACTCCGGCGGTAGTATAGGAATCAAATCCGCGCCGTACATAGAGGTCGTGAGCTATAACGTTTATCTGGGAACCACCCCCACCCCTCAACTTTACACCAGTACGGCATCGAACAGGGTCATGATAGACAGGCTGTCTCCGAATATGACCTATTACTGGCAGATAGTGGCGGTGGATAGAAACGGCAAACGTTATTCCGGACCCATCTGGTACTTCGTGACAAGGTAACCGGGAAAAGCGTCTCAAATAACGAGATTGGGTGGCTCTTTGCCTTCGAGAACGGCCGCTACGTTTCGTCCGACCATTATGGCCATTTCCCTTCTGGCCTCGTTGGTGGCCGATCCGAGGTGAGGCAGGAGAACCACGTTTGGAAGATCGATCAGCTCCTGCGGCACGAACGGCTCCTCCTCATAGACGTCGAGCCCGGCGCCGGCTAATTTTCCGTCCTTGAGAGCCTTGATCAGTGCCTTTTCATCTATGACGGCTCCGCGAGAGGTGTTGATGATTATCGACTCCGGCTTGATGAGAGAGAGTCTCTTTTCGTTGAGCAGATGGTATGTCTCACCCATGAGCGGTACATGTAAAGAGATGAAGTCGGAGCTCTTGAGTAACTCTTCCAGACTAACGTGTTTAACGCAGAGTTCTTCCTCCTCCGATTGCAGGAGAGGCTTTCTGTTGTGATAGACGATGTTCATGCCGAAAGCCTGCGCTCTGCTCGCCACGGTCTTTCCTATCCTGCCCATCCCAATTATTCCCAGGATCTTTCCCTTGAGGGCGGGGCCCTTGAGCAGGCCGGGCTTCCAGCCTTCGAATTTGCGCTCTCTCACTAATCTGTCGCCCTCGACTATCCTCCTGCTGGTTGCCAGCAGCAGAGCCATGGTGAGATCGGCGGTCGCATCGGTCAGGGCGCCCGGAGTGTTGGTCACTCTTATTCCTCTCTTTCTGGCCTCTTCTATGTCTATGTTGTTGTACCCAACCGCGTAGTTGGCTATCACTTTCAGTTTCGGCAGCGACGAAATAACTTCGGAATCTATCCTGTCCGAGAGCAGCGAAATGAGCGCAGAGGCGTCGCGGGCCCCTTTGATTATCTCCTCTTTGCTTAGAAAACGATCCTCGTTGTTTCCGGAGATTTCGTAGTTCTTGAGAAGAAGCATACCTTCATCGGGGATTCTGTAAGTGTAGAATATTTTGTCCATTCAGGCACCTCCTGTGATAATGATATCATCTTGTATTTGAAGAAAAAGACCGGAGAGAGAGACCTCTCCGGTCTTGAAAGGTTACAAAATATCCAGCTTTATTCCCAGCTCATCCGTATCGACCGACACAGTGGCTCCTTCCTGGAGTTTTCCGTCTATTATCATGTCGGCCACGGGTCCTTCTATGGTTCTTTCTATAAGACGTCTCACCGGCCTTGCACCGTACAGTTTATCGTATCCATTCTCCGCCAGGTACTCGACGGCCCCGTCGGTAACGTCTATACATATGTTCTGCTCTCTTAATCGCTCTTCTATCTCCGAGAGCTGCAATCTGACTATTCCCTTCATCGCCGAAGGGTCGAGCGGTTCGAAGAGAACGATGGCATCCAGTCTGTTAAGGAACTCCGGTCTGAACGCTCTGCGAAGTTTTTCACCGGCTATTTCTCTGGCCCCGGGATTCTCCTGTATATCCGCCAGCTCTTCCGAAGCGATGTTGCTGGTCATTATTATGATCGTGTTGGCGAAGGAGACTGTCTTCCCCTTGCCGTCGGTCAACCTTCCATCGTCCATGGTTTGCAGAAGTACGTTGTGAACGTCGGGATGGGCCTTTTCGATCTCGTCCAGCAGGACCACCGAGTAAGGTCTTCTTCTGACGGCCTCGGTCAACTGTCCGCCCTCGTCATAACCCACATAGCCCGGAGGGGCGCCAATCAGTCTGGATACTGTGTGTTTCTCCATGTATTCCGACATATCCAGCCTCACCATAGCCTCCTCGCTTCCGAAGAGAAGGAAGGCCAGCGTTTTGGCCAGCTCGGTCTTTCCCACCCCGGTCGGTCCCATGAAGAGAAAGGAGCCCCATGGTTTATCGGGATCTTTCAAGCCGGCCCTTGCGCGGCGTATCGTCTGGGCTACCACATCGACGGCTTCGTTTTGATCCATGAATCTCTCGTGTATCAGCGATTCCAGGTTCTTCAGCCTGTCGCGTTCCGACTGGAGCATCTTTCCGGCCGGTATTCCCGTCCACTGCTCTACTATAGAGGCCACTATATCCGGTGTGACCATACTGCTGATAGATTCGCTCGTTTCCCATCTGGTTTTTTCGGCCAGATACTCTTTCTTGAGCTGCTCGGCTCTGGTTTTCAATTCGGCGGCCGCTTTGTAATCGCCTTTCTCGGCCAGCGCGGTGATCTGTGCGTCCAGTTCCTTCAGTTCCCTGTCCATGGACCTCAGGTCGTCCGGCATATAGCCGGCCTTAAGCCTGACGAAGGACGCGGCCTCGTCTATGAGGTCGATGGCCTTGTCGGGGAGGTATCTGTCGGGGATATATTTCACGCTCAGGTCGACGGCCGTCTTCAGCGCTTCATCGGTTATCTTTATCTCGTGGTGTTTCTCGTAGGTCTCTTTCAGGCCTTTCATTATTTCGTAAGCCTCTTCTGTGGTCGGCTCATCGACCAGCACCGGCTGGAATCTTCTCTCGAGCGCTCTGTCTTTCTCTATGTATTTCCTGTATTCGTCGAGAGTGGTGGCACCCACGCACTGGAGTTCGCCCCTCGCCAGGGCCGGTTTCATGAGGTTAGCCGCGTCCATCGAGCCTTCGGCCGAGCCGGCGCCGACTACGCTGTGGATTTCGTCTATGAAGAGGATCACGTCGCCGGAGAGCTTCTTCACCGAGTCGATTATATCCTTCATCCTCTCTTCGAACTCTCCACGGAACTTCGTTCCGGCTACCAGTCTTCCCATATCGAGGGCGAGGACTCTCTTGTCTTTCAGGTAATGCGGAACGTCTCCGCTCACTATTCTCTGGGAAAGACCCTCCACGATCGCCGTCTTCCCCACACCCGGCTCACCGACCAGGGCCGGGTTGTTCTTAGTTTTCCTGCCTATGATCTGAATAACCCTGCGAACCTCGTCCTCCCTGCCGATCACGGGCATCAGTTTGCCTTCTCTGGCCAGTTGTGTCAGGTCTATAGTGTATTTCTTCAGGGAGTTCACGTTTTCGCTCTCTTCCGATTCGGCCACGTTTCTTCTTTTCAGAATGAGAGAGTAGATATTGTCTATATTAATGCCGTACTTCTGAAGGAGTCTGCTGGCGACCGCCGAAGTCTCTCTAACCATCGACAGGAGTATGTGCTCCGTTCCGACCTTGGAATCCTGCATCCTTCTCGACTCGCTCCTGGCGTTTTCCAGTATGTGTCGGGCCTCGGGAGTTATGAAGATCTGGCTGGTCGATTGACCGGAGCTGCCGTAGCGGCCAATTACCTCTTCGACGTCCCTTCTCAAAGCCTCTGTATTACCGTTTTTCTCCTTGAGAATATCCACGGCTATATTGTCGTCATCTTCGAGCATCGACAGGAGTATGTGTTCGGAGGCCAGCTGATTCTGTCTGTAACGCGTGAGTATATCCTGTACATCCATCAGTATCTTTTTTGCCTTTTCGGTGTATTCGTCGTAGTTTATCATTCTACACCTCCAAAAAAGGGGCGCCTTCGAGCGCCCCCACCATCCTTCAGCCTCTTCAGTCGATCTTGACCTGAACGGCTTCTTTCTTGACTTCCTCTTTCTTTGGAAGCTCGATCTTCAGAACACCGTCTTCGTACCTGGCTTTTATCTCTTCCGAGCTAACATACTCGGGTAGTCTGAAGATCCTCTGGAAGGACCCGCAGCAGCGCTCGTAGCGGTGGTAGTCCCTTCCCTTGTCCTCTCTTTCGAGCTTTTTATCGCCCCTTATCGAGAGTATATCTTCCTCTACTTTTATCTCCAGTTCGTCCTTCTTTATCCCGGGTACATCCATTTCGATGAAAACCGAGTTGTCCTTTTCGTAGATATCGACTTCCGGACTGATCATAGAGGTCTCTCTGGGCTGGTTGTTGAACCCTTTGAAGGCTTCGTTGAAAAGTCTGTCCATTTCCTTCTGGATCTCTTCGAACGGTCTGAAAACATCACTTCTTCTGATAGCCAACATTTTAAACACCTCCGTTGTTTATATTATTTTGTTCACTGGTTGTCTTCCGGCGGTATGTACTCGGTGCCGCCGTCGTTACCTTCGCCGCCACTCTCAGGTCCCTGACCGGTCTGTGCCTGAGTCTTCTGGTAAACGCTCTGTCCGACTCTCATGCTTTCCTTCTGGAGCTGATCGAAGAGCAGCTTCACTCTCTGTATGTTGTCCTGGTTTATCGCGTCTCTCAGATCCTTGACAAGTCCTTCCAGCTTTCCCCTGTCCTCGGAAGAGATCTTGTCGCCGCTATCCTTAAGGAGCTTTTCTATGCTGTAGGCGAGTTGGTCGGCCTGGTTCTTCAGTTCGATTTCCTGTTTCTTCTTCTTGTCCTGTTCTTCGTACTTCCTGGCGTCTTCGACGATTCTCTTTATATCTTCTTCGGACATCTTCTGTCTTCCGCTAACCACCATCGACTGTTCTCTGTTGGTTCCAAGATCCTTTGCCGATACGTGAACTATTCCGTCGCTGTCTATATCGAACGTTACCTCTATCTGGGGGATTCCCCTCGGGGCCGGCGCTATACCGGTGAGCTTGAAACTTCCCAGCGCCACATTGTCTCTGGCCATAGATCTTTCGCCCTGGTAAACGGCAACTTCCACTTCTGTCTGTCCGTCTGCCGCTGTCGTGAAGACCTTGGACCTTTTGACCGGCACCGTAGAGTTCCTCTCGATGATCGGTTCCAGCAGGCCACCCATTACTTCAACTCCCAGAGTGAGGGGGGTTACATCCACCAGAACGAGATCGCTTTCCACACTTCCGGCGAGGATACCGCTCTGGAGAGCCGCCCCGACCGCAACGGCTTCGTCCGGGTTGATGTTCTTGTTGGGTTCTTTGCCGAATATCGACTTGATGAAACTCTGGACCATGGGAATTCTAGTGGAGCCACCGACCAGGAGTATCTCGTCCACTTCTTTTGGAGAGACTTTGGCATCGCTCATGGCCCTCTCTATCTGTTCTCTGGTTCCCTCGACCAGGTCTTTGATCAAAGATTCGAAGGTCGATCTGGTGATCTTCATCTCCAGGTGGAGCGGTCCGTCGGCCGTCGCGGTTATGAAGGGTAGAGAGATCTCCGTTTCGTACTTCGCCGAGAGCTCGATCTTGGCCCTTTCTGCGGCATCCTTCAGCCTCTGGAAGGCCTGCTTGTCTTTTCTGAGATCGACGTTGTTTTTCTTCCTGAAGTCCTCGGCGATGTAATCGATGAGCAACTGGTCGAAATCGTCTCCTCCGAGGTGGTTGTTTCCCGAGGTCGAAAGAACTTCAACTACTCCGTCTCCTATGTCTAGCAGCGACACATCGAAGGTTCCGCCTCCCAGGTCGTAAACGATGATCTTTCTGTCTCCCTGCTTCTTATCGATGCCGTAGGCAACCGCCGCGGCCGTCGGTTCGTTGATTATTCTCAGAACTTCCATTCCGGCGATTATACCGCCTTCCTTGGTGGCCTGTCTCTGCGCGTCGTTGAAGTATGCCGGACAAGTGATAACGGCCTTCGTAACTTTTCCGCCGAGATAAGCTTCGGCGTCGGCCTTCATTTTTTTGAGTATGTACGCGCTGATCTCTTGCGGAGTGTAGTCTTTCTCATCTATCTTTATCGTGTAATCCGAACCCATTTTCCTTTTGATCGATCTGACCGTTCTATCGGCGTTCAATATAGCCTGTCTCTTCGCCGGCTCTCCGACGACTATCTCTCCAGTCTTGCTGAAGGAGACTATTGAAGGTGTGGTCCTGTTTCCTTCGGCGTTGGGTATCACCTCAACGCCGCCATCCTGCTTTACCCATGCTATGACCGAATTGGTCGTGCCTAGATCGATTCCTACTGTGTATTCTTTATTTGCCATCTTGTTCCCCTCCTTGCGCAGCTCAACGCTTCTACATTTATATTATAGGTAAGAGTTTGTGCACTGTCAACAAGAATAGTTATAAATTATATACTATCAAAATGCCTATGATAAAAGAGATATATAGTGATAAATAATATCATAATCATAATGTATAGCGTTCTTAGCTATAGACTGACAAGAAGAAGATCCGACTTTTGATATCCTCGTTTTTCACCGCAAAATAGGGATAGAGATTGATTCGCAAGAGTCAGCCCGTGCTACCACCATCTATTCCAGGCTTTTATCCCGGTCGAAATATGTAAGAATAGAGTATAGTTTCTCAATCAGGAAGGAGTGAGTCATTTTGAACGATACGGTATCAATAATCATCGACTGGGCTGTCAGGATAGGGGTAAGCTTACTCATCTTCATAATAGCCCGGTGGTTATCTAAGATCTTCTACAACGGGTTCATGAAACTGTCCAAGAAAACGGGTATAGTGAACGTCCAGTACCAGAGGACTCTGAAGACATTGTTCAACATCGCTTTCTTCGCACTGGCCATTTTCATAATCGTATCCGTGCTTTTCAAGAACCTTACCCCGGTTTTGACCGGGCTCGGAGTTTCGAGCATCATAATAGGTCTGGCGATCAAGGAGCCTCTGGAAAACTTCATCTGCGGGATTCTCATTATGCTCAATAAACTCATAATAGAAGGAGAGGCCGTGGAGATCTCCGGCCAGTCAGGCTCGATCGTCGAGATCAAGTTGAATCATGTACTTCTGAAAACGTGGGACGGAAAGATGATAACCATGCCCAGCCGATCGGTCTGGACGGCAACGATAGTCCACTTCTGGCCGGAGAATATAAGGCGGAACGATCTTAACGTCGGTGTTTCTTATTCCAGCGATTTGAACAAGGTCATGAAGGTACTCGAGGAATCGGTCAATTCGTATGAGAAGCTCTACAAAGACGAAAGCCATAAGCCGGTGATCCAGTTCACAGGATACGGCAGCTCGTCGATAGATTTCGTGGTCCGTTTTTGGGTTGAAAGGAGCAATTTCGTCAATTCCAGCACGGATCTGGCGAAGATAATAAAGACGAAGTTCGACGAAAACGGCATAGAGATTCCCTTCAGTCAGATCGATCTACATATCAAGAGGGATTAGTTCAAGGCGTTGAGCCAAACGGCTTCAGATAACACCGAATGACGGAAAGGCTGGGTTACAGGAGCTTTATCACTACTACCAACTGTTCCGCCCCTGAACAGCGAGCTTTTTCATACAACACTTAACCGCTCTCCGGTTTCAACGGAAACTCACGTAGCTGAGATGATAAAATCTTCATTATGATATCGATGGAGGTTCATGATGCGAAGATACGCTTTTCTTCCGGTTGTTTCACTGATGATCATTTTTCTGACAGGCTGTCCCAAAGTGGATATTCATTATTCCCTCAGCGGGGTTATCAGGCCATATTCAGGTGAGGAAGGGTTCACGGTTCAGAGAAAGGGTTATGTTCCGGAGCTGACGGCCGAAGATATCGAAAGAGGCTTCACCGACGAATACGCAGTGATCTTCGACAGCGGTTACGATTCGACGATACTGCCGGGGGCGGAGGTTCTGGGCGAATTCTCCTCGCGCGATGGTTCGGTGGTCATCTCGACCGTCAGGACATCCGATCCGCAAGCCCTTGCCGCAATCGAAGGCGTCAGGTCCGTGCAGAGAAACATGTTGTACACTTTGCAATCGGTGACTACCGTGCCGGATGATCCTCTCTACACAGATCAGTGGGGTTATCCCATGGTACAGATGGAGGAGGCGTGGACTATCGCTAAAGGTTCTCCGACGGTGGTCGTGGCCATTATCGACTCCGGTACCAGACCGGACCATCCCGACCTGCAGGGAGTGTTTCTTCCCGGGTACGATCTGATCGACGACGATGACGATCCGACCGACAACCCGAACCCCGGTCGACAATCCCACGGTACACACGTAACCGGAACGATCACGGCCGTTACAAACAACGGCACCGGCGTGTCCGGAATGACCTGGGGAAGGTATCCGACCGTGATGCCCATAAAAGTCTTCGACAACGATGGAAATACAACCGATACAATCATCGCCGAGGGGATAATCTACGCCGTGGATCACGGGGCGAAGGTGATCAACATGAGCCTGGCCGGACCGGACACCGAGGCCGTGAGGCTGGCGGTGGAGTACGCTTACGCCAACGAAGTGATGATGATAGCGGCAGCCGGTAACTACAACACTTCCTATCCGTACTATCCGGCCTCTTACGATGAAGTCATCTCGGTTAGCGCGGTCGGGCCGACCATGGAAAGGGCCAGTTACTCGAACTACGGAGACTCCATAGATTTCGCCGCCCCGGGCGGGGATTCTAAAGTCGGAGGTCAGACCGGTACGATTATCAGTACGGGCTACACTTCCGCGGGAGGAAATGGTTACACCTATCTTTCCGGAACTTCCATGGCCTGTCCGCACGTGACCGGCCTGGTCGCGCTCCTGATGGGAGAGGGATACATAGGAAGGGATTCGAACGGCGAAGAGATAATCAGGAAGATAATCAGGAAGACAGCGCTGGATCTGGGCGATCCAGGATGGGACGAGTATTACGGTTATGGATTGATTCAGGCCGCAAATGCCCTGTCCTTCATCGAGGAGAAGAGACCTTTCGTGGTGCAGGTGTTGAGCATCGGAGGCTCGGTGCTGGCCCAGAGCGATGTCAGGCCGGACGGCTCTTTCAAGATCGGCGGCTTGAAAGACCAGAACATCAAGTTGAGGGTCTGGCGTGATGTCAACGCGAATGGAGTCATAGACAAGGGCGATCTGGTTGGCTACGCGGGCTATAGCGGATGGGAACCGGCCTTCGAGAATGCCGCCCTGCTCTTTTACAATTCCAGCGGAGAAAAGGAGCTGGCAGGACCGGTCAACTTCTCACCTGTAATGTAAAAAAGAGACTCCCGATCGGGAGTCTCTTTCTTTGTGATTGCCCGTATAAATGGCGCTCAGCCTATAGTCGAAAACACAACGCTGAGGGGAGTCTCGTTCGAAAGGTTGTCCGATACAGGACAGCGATCCTCGACCACTTTTACCCATCTCTCCAGAGTTTCTTCGTCGGCGTCGCTATCGACCTTCATAGTGGCCGTTATATCTTTGAAGCCGGCCCTGTCGTCCTGGGATTTTCCCATAAGCCTGGCCGCGTTCAGCGGACCGGAGACATCTATCTCGAGTTTCTTTATAGAAAAGCCCATCTCTCCGGCCACCATGTGACCCACCACGTTGAGACAGCCGGCCAGGGCGGCCAGTACGTACTCTACCGGGTTGGCTCCCCGGTCCTCCCCGCCCAGGTTTGGCGGTTCGTCCACTATCATGTTGAAGCTTCTGGCTTTCACCGAAACCCTCGCGGGACTTTCCGACATCGCTCTTACTCTAAAATTGGCATCCGGCATATTTTATACCTCCTGTTGTGATTTCTTTCACATTTATTATACATTCTTTCAGCGTGCCGAATGTTAAGCCGACATAAATTATCGTTTCTATACCCTTACCCACAACGCACCACGCACAACCAACAACATTTCTTAAGAGGATTCCCGACTTCTTATGAGCGAAGCGATACTAAATAACGTGTCCGAAGACAGTGGGAATTTCTGTGGTCAATCTGCCAGGTTTATGATAATGTCTGTAAGAAAGAAGGTTGTTGAGAGAAACACAGGTATTTATAACTGGGGAAAAGAACACCCGGTAATATATAGGTAGCATCTGTACGAAAGGGAGATACACGATAAACCAACTCCAGAAGGAGGAAAGTATATGAGAAGAATTCTTTCAATTTTGATTTTCTTTTTGGCCGCCTTTAGCGCGCTTTCGGTAGAGAAAATAGTCGTTGCCGTCATGCAGGACCCGGACTTTCTCGATCCGCACAGGGCGGCGGCCTCGGGAACATACGAGATGATGTTCAACGTGTTCGAAGGTCTCCTGAAACCCGATTCGAAGGGGAACGTGGTTCCGGCGATCGCCGAGAGCTATTCCATCTCTCCCGACGGTCTCACATACACTTTCAAGCTCAGGGAGGGAGTCAAGTTTCATAACGGCAGAGAGGTGACCATGACCGACGTTCTCTACTCCTTTAACAGGTTGAAGGGGAGCGGCGAAGTCAGGGGACTTTCTTCGGATTTCGAGAAGTTCGTATCCGAAATCGAAGCCACCGACGATATAACCGTGGAGATCACTCTGAACACTCTGAACACAGACTTCCTCGAAAAGTTCATAATCGCGATAATTCCGGCAGACAACCCTGATCACGAAAGGAATCCCATAGGGACAGGCCCGTTCAAATTCGTCACTTACCAGCCGGGCCAGCGGGTGGTAATCGCAAAGTTCGACGAGTACTGGAATCCCGATCTTCCGCTGGTGGACGAGGTCGAGTTCAGGATAATACCGGACAACCAGGCCGCGCTCATGAGCTTCATGGCCGGGGAGGTTCAGATGCTTCCCAGGCTGGACGCGATACAGGCCGAGATTCTGAGGGGCAGGTACAACCTCATAAGCGCCGAACAGAACATGGTGCAGCTTATGGCCATGAACCTCGCGAGGGAACCTTTCGATGACCTTAAGGTGAGGCAGGCTATAAACCTGGCCATAGACAAGGAAGAGATCATAGAGATAGTCGCCAACGGTTACGGAACGGTGCTGGGTTCCAACATGTCGCCTATTATGGAGAGATACTACCAGGAAGGGCTCGAAGATTACTACAAAACCGATATCGTCGCGGCCAGATCGCTTCTCGCCCAGGCCGGCTACCCGGAAGGTTTCAAGACGACGATAACCGTTCCCTCCAACTACCAGTTCCACGTCGATACGGCCCAGGTGATCGTCGAGCAATTGAAAAAGGTTGGGATCACGGCCGAAATCGAGCTCATAGAGTGGAGCATATGGCTGGACAGGGTTTACACGGGGAGAGACTACGAGATGACGATAGTGGGTCTCACCGGGAAGCTCAGCGCGTACGACATCTTGAAGAGGTACCTGAGCGACTATCCGAGGGACTTCTACAACTACTTCAACCCCCGGTACGATGAACTGGTCAATTCAGCCATAAAACAGACCGATATAGACAAAAAGGCCGGGCTCTTCAAGCAGGCGCAGGTGCTGCTCACGGAGGAGGCCGTCGCCGTGTACATAATGGACCCGAACTTCATAGTAGCACTGGCGTCGAACCTTTTCGGGTACAACGTCTATCCGCTGTACGTGCAGGATATGTCGACACTTTACTACAAATAGAACCGGAGAGACCCGTGTACATCTACCTCAGAAAGCTCTTTGCGATGCTCGCGACGGTTTTCCTGGTCTCGATGATAACGTTCATCACCTTCGAGATCATCCCGGGAGACCCGGTCCTGGCCAGGCTGGGAGTAGATGCCGACGAGGCCCAGATCAGAGCGCTTTCAGAGGAGCTGGGACTGGACGAGCCGCTTTACAAAAGGTTCTTCGGGTGGATCACCGGTCTCTTCACGGGCGATCTGGGTCAATCGATAAGATACTCGAGACCCGTCTCCGAACTGATCTTCGACAGATTGCCGGTGACGCTCTCGCTGGCATTGATCTCCATGGTTTTGATCGTGATTATCGGTGTGCCGCTGGGAATCTTGAGCGCCAGGTACGGCGACAGACTGCCCGGTATTTCGATCTCCATCGTCTCGCAGATAGGGATGGCCGTGCCTTCCTTCTGGACCGGCATAATCCTGATGTACATTTTCGGTCTCACTCTCAGGTGGGTCTCACCGGGGGGTTACACACCCTGGAGCGTCGACCCTGTGGAGGCTTTCAAATCGCTTCTGCTTCCGGCAGTGGCGATCGCCCTCCCTTCGATAGCGACCGTGATAAGATACACCAGGAACACCGTGATGGAGCAGATGAAGAACGATTACGTCAGACTCGCCTTCTCCAAAGGTCTGAAGATGAACGCCGTGCTTTTCAGACACGTTTTGAAGAACGCGCTGATTCCGGTTATTACCGTTCTCGGAATGATCACGGCCAACATTCTCGGCGGCAGCATAGTGATAGAACAGGTCTTCACTCTGCCCGGAGTCGGGAGACTCCTGATCAACGCGATATCGGTGCGCGACCTCCCGCTGGTCCAGGGGATGGTGCTGTACATTTCGCTGGTGATAGTCGTAACGAATTTTCTGATAGATATCGTCTATACGCTGATCGATCCCAGAATCAAGCTCAGATAGCGGAGGAGCGATGAAGAGGAAGAGAGTGAGTCTTTACATAGGAATATCCATAATCGCTTCGTTGCTCGCCATGATGGTGGTGAGTCTTTTCTACACGCCGTATCCGGTAACGGAGATGAACCGCGACGAGAGGTTTGCCCCTCCCTCCGCCAACCACCCGCTGGGAACGGACAACTTCGGTAGAGACGTTCTCAGCAGGATAATGAAAGGTTCGCAGACGGCCTTCTTCGTGGGCCTGATAGCGGTATCGGTGGGAGGTCTCTTTGGAGTGCTCGTAGGGGCCATCGCCGGTTATTTCGGCGGGATGCTGGACGAGTTCATAATGAGATTGATGGACGCGATGATGGCCTTTCCGGGTATTCTCTTCGCCCTGATGTTCGTCTCGATCTTCGGGGTCGGGATAAGAAATACGATCATAGCGATAGGCATCATGTCGATTCCCTCTTTCGCCAGGATAACCAGGAGCGGATTCATTCAACACAAAGAGTTCGAATACGTTAAAAACGCGCGGGTCAAAGGCGTCTCGAACTTCAGGATAATGTTCAGCCACATACTTCCGAACGTGCTGTCTCCCATAATCGTCGCGGCCTCGATGGGTTTTTCCAGCGCCGTGCTCTCGGAGGCGGCCCTGAGTTATCTTGGCCTTGGAGTTCAGCCGCCCGATCCCAGCTGGGGCAGGATGCTCAACGAGTCGCAGGTCTTCATAACTCTCAGTCCGTGGTACACCATAGCGCCGGGGATCTTCATAACGCTGATAGTTCTCGGCTTCAACTTCCTGGGCGACGGTATCGCCGATCTCCAGGACAGGCAGCAATAGGTGTAAACGTGGAGCGAATAATCTCAGATAGGGCTCTCCTTCAGGTGAGGGATCTGAATATCTCCTTCACCACGGCTAAGGGAGACTTCCCGGCGGTCAGGGGGATCTCCTTCGATGTCGGGAGAAACTCTATCGTAGGTCTGGTAGGGGAATCGGGTTGCGGAAAAAGCGTGACTGCCCTGGCCATCATGAGACTCCTTCCGGGAAACGCCCGGCTTTCGGGTACGATCGACTTCTCCGGCAGGAATATAGTCGCGATGCACGAGGAAGAGATAAGAAAACTGCGCGGCAGCGAGATTTCCATGATCTTCCAGGAACCGCTTACCTCGCTAAATCCCTTGTGGAAAGTCGGTAGACAGATCGACGAGAACCTGAAGATGCACACCGAACTGAAGGGCGATGATAGGTTTCAAAGTGTTGTAGATATCATGAGAGACGTGGGGCTGCCCGACCCGGAGAGACTATACCACAAATACCCTCACGAACTGTCCGGCGGAATGCGCCAGAGGATAGCCATCGCCATAGCCGTAGCCTGCAGGCCGGCCCTGATAATCGCAGACGAGCCGACGACGGCGCTCGACGTCACTATCCAGGCACAGATACTCCAGCTGCTGAAGGATATAAACAGAGAGAAGGGCTCCTCCATAATCTTCATTTCCCACAACTTCGGCATAATAAGAGAGATATGCACATCGATCTGCGTGATGTACGCCGGGCATCTTGTGGAGATCGCCCCGACCGAAAAGCTCTTCTGTGAACCGCGTCATCCCTACACGATAGGTCTTATGAAGGCAATTCCGAAAACCGATTCCAAAGGCAAGGAACTTTACGACATCCCCGGAAAAGTGCCGTCGATAACCGATACGCTTCCCGGCTGTCCCTTCGAGCCCAGGTGTGAATACGCCTTCGAAAGGTGTAAAAGGGAGTTGCCGCAATTCGAAGTTCTCGGAGAGCAACACGAGTCGAGATGCTTCCTGGCCGGTGAGCTGCGATGAGCGGCATAATTCTCGAAGTCAGAGACCTCGTGAAACACTACCCGCTGCGAAGGACGAAGCTGCTGGAGAGCCCGGGCAGAGTCAGGGCTCTCAACGGTGTCTCCTTCGCCATAGCGAGGGGAGAGTCCTTCGGACTGGTCGGGGAATCGGGCTGCGGAAAGACAACGGCCGGCCACACGATAATAAAGCTGCTCGAGCCGACAGATGGGAAGATATTTTTCGAGGGCAAGGATATAACAACTATAAAGGGCGAGAGATTGAAAGATCTCAGGAGGAAGATCCAGATAATCTTTCAGGATACCGCCGGCTCTCTCAACCCCAGGAAAACTGTGAAGTGGATCCTGAGTGAGCCTTTACGCGCACAGGGTGTGAGAAACCGCCTGGAGATCGAAAGGACAATCCGGGAAAGCCTGGAGCTGGTGGATCTGGACGAGAGTTTCCTGGATCGTTACCCACATGAACTGTCGGGCGGGCAGAAGCAGAGGATCGGCATACTGGGCGCTTTGATTCTCGAGCCGGAATTCATCATAGCGGATGAACCCGTTTCGGCGCTGGACGTCTCCATACAGGCCCAGATACTCAACCTGATGAAAAACCTTCAAAAGAGGCTTTCGCTGACCTACCTCTTCATATCCCACGATCTCGGCGTAGTACATTTCTTCTGCGACAGGATAGCCGTGATGTACCTCGGAGAGATCGTTGAAATGGCTGAAGCGACGGAGCTGTACGTCAATCCCTGTCATCCATACACGCAGTCGCTACTCTCGGCGATACCGGGAGAGAATGCCGCGAGCCAGCGGATAATCCTTCAGGGGGACGCACCCGATCCGACCAACCCTCCACAGGGCTGTCCCTTCCATCCCAGGTGCTTCAAAAGAATGGAGATATGCACTCACACCAGACCAAGGAGCGTCGAGGTATCGAAGGGGCATTCGGTTGGCTGTCATCTCTACCCGTGAAATGGAGCGCCTCCCCGGACGGACGGTTCACTTCTTGATAAACGTGTTTTCGTTGAGTTCTCTGAAAGCCTGATCGAGCTCCTGACGGGTGTTCATCACGATGGGACCTCCCCATGCGATAGGTTCTTTAAGTGGTTTGCCAGAAAGCAGCAAAAACCTGATCCCTTCATCGCCGGCCTTGACCCAGAATCTGTCGCCTTCGTCGAACAAAACGGCCCGTTTGCTGGTTATGGATTCCATTCCTGTCGGATCGAAGAGTCCCTCGCCCTGAAGAATATAGATGAACAGAGTCGAGTCTCTCTGGCTTTCGAAAGACCAGTCTCTTCCGGCCGCGACCTCGACGTCCAGATAGGTAGCTTTCACATACCTTCCTTCAAATGCGCCATTCGAGTCTCTGTAACGACCCGCGATGATGCGTACTCTGCTCCCGTCTTCATCTACGACAGTAATGTCCTCGCTTTTTATGTCGCCGTACTGAGGATCTACCATCTTGTCTCTGGCGGGCAGATTTAGCCATAGCTGAACACCGAAGAGCCTCTCGCTCGCCTTGGGCATCTCCTGATGGATTATCCCCGATCCGGCCGTCATCCACTGGCAATCGCCGTCGAGAATGCTGCCACTGTTTCCAAGGCTGTCTCCGTGCTCTATATCCCCGCTTATGAGGTATGTTATCGTCTCGATACCACGGTGTGGATGCCAGGGAAAGCCTTTCGTGTAATCGTCCGGGTTTGTGGAGTCGAAGGCGTCCAGCATAAGAAAAGGGTCGAACTCTGCGGTATCTCTATAACCGATCACCCTTACCAGTTTCACCCCGGCTCCATCGACCGCGTCCTTGCCTGTAACTATCTTTCGCACGGTGCGCAATTGCTTCATAGGAATCTTCTCCTCTCATAAATCCTATTACAATGATACCATCGGTGGGTATCTAACAAACGAAGCGGCCGTCCCCCAACCTACCACGACGGTTATACGGAGCTGTATCGTCAGCTTTCCGCATCAACTATTTAATGGTGAAGGTGTAAACTCGGTTCATGGAGATTCTAAGGGGTAAAGTCGCGGCAGCCGTGACGGCTATAATATGTTCGATACTCTGGGGAAGCGCCTTCCCGGTTCTCAAGATCGGTTACGAAGAGATGGCCATCGCTTCCGACGATATTTCGGCGAAGCTGGTTTTCGCCGGTCTGCGTTTTTTGGGTGCCGGGCTGATGGTACTGCTTCTTTCGATTCCCTTCGGCAGAAAGGAAAGACAGAAGTTCACGGCCGGGGATTACCTCCACTTCATAGCTCTGGGTACGATGCAGACCTTCCTGTTGTATTTCTTCTTTTACAACGGTCTCAGTTACACCACCGGCATGAAGTCCTCGATAATCATGGCCGGAGAAAACTTTCTGGTCATACTCCTCGCCCACTATATATACCACAACGACCGTCTCAGCTGGAGAAAAACTCTCGGAATGTTGCTTGGCTTTCTGGGCGTCTTTCTGGCCAATTTCAACGAAGGTTTCACGCTGAGCTTCGTTTTCAAGGGCGACGGTTTCATGCTGATCGCCACGTCAATAGGGGCCATAGGAACGATCTACGCCAAGTGGCTTTCAGCCAGCAGATCACCCTTCCTGGTGTCGGGCTGGCAGCTGTCGATCGGCGGTCTTATGTTGCTTCTCTTCGGTCTTCCCGGCCTGAAGGCCGGCGCGCTGGTCTTCACACCGAAAGGAGTCTCACTTTTGATCTACTCTATGTTGCTTTCGGCGATCGCCTTCTCTCTCTGGTACGCCCTGCTCAGTTATCACAAGGCCGGTGAGATAACCATGTTCCGTTTCGTCATACCCGTCGCCGGAGTCTTCCTGTCGGCCGCCTTCATTCCCGGTGAAGCGATAAACTCCTATACACTACTCTCGCTTCTCCTCGTCGCTTTGGGCATCATCGTGGTCAACTGGAGGTTTTCAAAAGCTCCGGCTGCCGGAAAACACTAGATGTAATCGAAACCATAGACGGGCAGCGGAATAGGGGAGCCCTTCATATTACTCTCAAGCAGCGCCAGTCTGGTGAATTCGGCCGGAGTCATTTTTCTGGCCTCCTCTCTGAAGGCTTCGAACTCTCCGTCCGTCATTACTTCCCTGTAGTAGCCTTCGAGCTGATCGAGAAAGTTATCAATGGATATGACCTTCATCGTTCCTTCGAAGCCGGTCTTTTCTCTCTCCTCGCTAGGGAAGAGACTGTCAAGAACAAGAACGCATTCCTTCTCTCCGCTCAACTGGAGATAGCCCCTTGCCGCCCCGATAACGTCTCTCTCGCATCCGGCGTGTTCGACTATGTAATTGCTTTCGCGGAATTTTATCACCGTGACGTAAGCCTTATCGCCGATGAAGGTTTTCGCCGCTCTAACCATCACCTGGCCTGTGGCGAAAATTTTACTGAACTGCGAAAGATCCCTGAAATAACGCACTGGCCTCCTCATGTAGAGCCAGGCGATTCTCGAAAGATCTTCTTCGCTCGCCTCCCTGACACGTGAAGCCTTTCCCGGCAAGACTCTCAACTTGTAGAAGCCGTCCGGCTCAATGGCTCCGAACCTGCTGTACAGACCACGCTTACCCGAGATTATAAAGAGCGATATGCCCTTCTCGATCGCCATTTTCTCGGACATCGCCAGGGCCTTCGCCCCGTAGTCTCTGCCCCTGTAATCGGTGTGCGTGCAGACGGCGCCGATGAGGCCGGCTTTCAATATGTGACCGAAAACAGAGATTTCTCTGGGAAGCATACCTACCATGGTCACGGGCCTTCCGGCCTCTCTCACGACCGTCATGTTTTCCACGTTCTCCGGTGAAAAAAGCAGCGGAAAGCAACTGCCCATATCTGTTTTGAAGACCTGGCTAGAAAGTTCTATCATGGCGGGGATATCTTCTACTCTTGCGACAACGGGATCCGACAAGGCGATCACCTCACTCAGCACGATATCGATTATCAAAAACCACACAATTGATAATCTCACAATTGAGAGCCGGACGCAATATTGTGATTAAATAGTCTTTGAAAGAATATAGAAAGGGCCGGTGATTGATTTGTCAGAGACGGTACACAGAATACAGCTCAAAGATAAAGAAATAATACTGATCGGAACCGCTCACGTGTCTAAAAACAGCGCCGAAGAAGTGAAGCGGATTATAGAGGAAGAGAGACCAGATTCCGTGGCGATCGAGCTTTGCAACTCGCGCTATCAGTCGATGCAGGACCAGGATCGCTGGAAAAAGACGGATATTGCCAAAGTGATAAAGGATAAGAAGTCCTTTTTGTTGCTGGCCAATCTTATCCTCTCCTCTTACCAGAAGAGAATGGCCAAGCAGATCGGGATACAGGCCGGGCAGGAGATGCTCCAGGCGATAGAATCGGCAAGGGAGACCGGCGCGCAGCTGGTGCTGGCCGACAGGGATATACAGGTGACCTTCGCGAGGATCTGGGGAAACCTGAGTTTCTGGGGAAAGGCAAAACTCTTTTTCAGTCTCGTTCTCTCGATCTTCAGCGATGAGAAGATAACCGAGGAGGAGCTGGACAAAATGAAATCGGGCGACATGCTGACGTCGGCCCTGAGCGAGCTGTCCAAATCCTTTCCACAGTTAAAGGAGACTCTGATAGACGAAAGGGACAAATACCTCGCCCAGAAGATCAAAGAAGCCCCGGGAAAGAAGATAGTCGCAGTGGTTGGCGCCGGGCACGTTCCGGGCCTTAAAGAGGCTATCAAGGAAGAGCAGGATCTGGAGGCCTTGAGCAGGATCCCGCCCAAAAAAAAGACCGGCAAGATTGTCGGCTGGACGATATCGATAGCGATAATCTCGCTGATAGTGGCGACTGTAATCGTTAACCGCGACGCCGGCCTCGACCAGATACTGAGCTGGATACTTTGGAACGGCTCCCTCTCGGCGCTGGGAACACTGGCCGCATTCGGGCATCCGCTATCGATACTGACAGCCTTTGCGGTCGCTCCGATCAGTTCTTTGAGTCCGTTGCTCGCCGCCGGCTGGTTCGCCGGTCTCGTTGAAGCCATGGTGAGAAAGCCCCATGTCTCGGACTTTGAAAACCTGAGCGAGGATGTGAACTCCTTCAAAGGCTTCTGGAGAAACCGGGTCACACGGATACTGCTGGTAGTGGTTCTGGCGAACGTCGGAAGCACTGTCGGAACTTTCATAGGTGGGGCCGATGTAGTGAGAATATTCATCAAATCCTTCTGGGGATGAGTTTTACGCTGAAAGCCGTCTCAAGTATGACTCCATTTTGCCGGTGTCGCTTAACGAAGGCGGTCACATGCGTACATAGGGTAGTGAAAGCTCAACTCAGCACTTGACAACTTGAGTTGCTGCTCTGATTCCTGTGAAAAATGATCTCTTCATTTTCTCGGGCAGACGTGGTCGATCCACAGTTCCTGGCCGCCGATCGAAAATGAATTGATCGTTCCCAGAAGGTTCAGAACGCCTTTCTGGCCTACGACGTTTGTGATTGAGACATTGACTCCGCCAATAACGGCACCGTTTATGTCGGCGAAATTCTGAACGTTCTTCAGATCTCCGTTAACCTCGACGTTGATATTTCCGCCGTATTCGCCGTAGTAGAGAATGAGACCGGTGGGTGCTGATGGGAAGGTAAAGGCTACTGTGATGTTGTTTAGATTAACGTCGAGGCCGGTATGACCGGCAAGTCCTTTGTTATCTACTTTCAAATTCCCGTTGTTCGTTGGTGTGCCGTTAGACCAGCAGAACTCCTTTAGCGTCATCTTGGTGGCCGATTCCCACAGTGTATCTCCGAAATGATAAGTGGCACCGAAAGCAAAACCTTCGAAATTTATACACTTCAGAACCAGGATGCATCCAGAGAGGATAATGAGGGTTGACAGGAGCATCATAATAAACGTGAACCGTTTCATGATACACCTCCTATCCAGAAGATAAGGACCGGACAAACTACCAACCGATCTGCGCCCATATGTCGTCGCGGCGCATGAAAAGTCTAGCACTTGCGGCAGAAAAACGAACAACTTTCGAAACTCGCTTAAGGTTAAGTTTAATGGATATAAATGCTCCGGAACTCCCGCATAATTAATATCTATATCGGTATTCACGCTGATTTTTCCCATCAATTTCATCCATTGAAAATCGACAAATATACCTGGTGGACATTTAAAAACACAATAAGGGCAGAAATGATTATCCAGCGGTGAATCGAAATGGTTGGACAAAGGTTGCTTTCTTTACTTGCAAGAAGGATCACAAAAGCGCATGAGTTGAGATAGTGATTCCGGTAGATTTTTACTTGTGGAGAGCCGGGGCTTCCCATCAGCCTGCCTGGCGAGTTTTTCGTAGATGCCATCATGAAGCTTATGCCGATGTTCTTTGCTAAGCTTGATTGTAGAAAGATTCTTCTAATCGGTCAAACATATTTCTTCTGAGAAATGTGTTGGTCTCTCAGTTCATCTTCGCCAGTGGATATTTCCCGAGTTTTGTGGGAGTCCAGGGAACGAGATACATTTCCATATCATCCATATTGTGCCACCACAGCTCGACACCCTCGATTTTTTCGGGAATTATTCCTTTATCGAAATCAAAGATATAAGAAGCCCGAAGCTTGACTTCTTTCTTCTCAAGGAGGATTTGACCATCCCTATCGTACGTGACAAAATCAAACAAGAGTATGCCGCTTCTTTTATTGTCGAGCTCCAGTATCAGCATCTTTCCAAGCCTGTCTTCATCTGTAAGGTAGATAAGAATGTCACCATCGTTGAGCATTCGTTTTTCATCTCTCGAGATATTGATCTTATCCGTTGTCAGATTCACACTGAAGCTCTCTATATCCAGAAAAGTAACTGAGTAGAAACTATTTCTGTACGCCTCAACCGTTGGATTTCTCGAAATGCAAGAGATTGCAATCACAGTTATCACAATGGCGGTGGCAAGAGATCTCTTCATCTTCAAACACCCCTTTTTTCTCTTAGAATCTGTAGCCTATTTTAAAATCGAAGATCTTACCGACAGTCTCATTGATTTTTTGTAGAATAAGATCTACGTTGAGCTCTATGTAATAACCGGGACTAAAATCCATCCCAACTCCAAGTCTGAGAGGCGAAAAACCCAGCTGTGACTGCTCTCCAAAAGCGAACGTGTGGCCGATATCTCCTCTAACATAAAAAGCGCCGAGATCGAGTTTCAGTCCAACATAACCGTACCAGGCAATTCCGGGAATCATGAATGAAGACTTTACTCCGGTGTCTTCCGAAAGAGTAAACATAAGAAACGGAGTTGCTATTCCAAAAGACAGAGGTCCAAAATCATACCGCAAGTCAATTCCAAGCACGTCTATTCCAACAAATCCGGAAAGAGGAGTATTCGAAAGAGATTCGGTTTGCGCGGCAACATTGATTAATCCGAGAGAAAGGCTTCCAAACGAAAGTGAAGTAACCAGCAAAAGGCAAAGTACAAGGATGGCATTCTTCATAGGTCTCACCCCATAATGTTCATTGTAAGTCCACAATACAAAAAACGATCTGGTTTTTCAGACTGTTAGTTCCATTGCCAGAGAATTCTGTGCAGGTCTCACGGAACGTCAATCTACCCGGGGACTCCTTCCATTTTCCAGAGAAGGCTTCTTGGATCTAAATATCGACTGGTTTTATCTTCGATTGATAAGTTTAGCTTGCATATTAGAAACATATCTCCAATGCGAACTGGGAAAACATTCGCATAAAGATCACCTAATATCTTAATTATAGGATTGTTTGGAGATCGTATTTTCCCTTATCTGGAGGCTTGATGTGTTTCTTGCAGTAGTTTCGGCGGTATTTTTCGGATGGGCACTGGGGGCGAACGACGCAGCCAACGTTTATGGTACGGCCGTGGCATCGGGTCTTGTTAAGTTCAAGGTTGCGGTCGCTTCATCCGTGATATTCATACTCATAGGCGCGGTCTTCGCCGGCTCTAGAGTTCTTGAGACTATCTCCAGCCTCAGTTCGCAAACCGTCTTTACAGCCGTCACCGGAACTATTGCAGCGGCTCTGACGATGACGATCATGACTCTTCTGAGCATTCCAGTCTCCTCTTCACAGGCTATGATGGGAGCTATCTTCGGTGTCGGAATGTTCCAGGGAACGGCCGACTGGTCAATATTTCTGAAAATCGTGGTTTGCTGGGTGGTCACTCCTGTCGGGGCCGCCGTGGGCGGCTTCTTTCTGTACCGAATAACATCGATCTTCTTTGCAAAGATAAAGACCATACCGACACAGAATCTCGCTTTAAAAATCGGTGCCATCGCCATAGGAGCGTACGGTTCCTTCGCGCTCGGGGCAAATGACGTAGCGAACGTTATCGGTCCTTTCGCAGGAATAATTCCGACCAATGTCGCCGTGCTGATGGGAGGCATAAGCATAGGTCTTGGCGTGATAACTTTCGGCAAGCGCGTCATGTACACGGTGGGAAAACAGATCATCAGCCTCGATCACTTCGCCGCCGTAATCGCCGTGCTTTCCATGTCGTCGGTCGTGTGGATGTTCACCCTGCTGGGCATACCGGCTTCCACCTCTCAGGCGATAGTCGGGGCTGTCATCGGAGCGGGATTCGCCGGAGGCACGAAAGACGTGAATCTGAAGATTCTGAAGAAAATAGCGCTGGGATGGGTACAGACCCCGCTCGTTGCCGGACTCTTATCCTTTTTCCTCTGTCTTCTGCTTGATTTTGTTATCAAGATCTTCTAATAGCGAGCTAGCCTTTCTGACCGACTGGATTTTTCAAAAGAAAGGGACTCGCTCATTGCTTTGATGCTGTCCAGGTGCCTTCCTCCTGCGTGGAGTGAATTATGAAGGTTCCCGACATGTTGTCTTTCGAGATCTCGCCGTTGAAATCGATGCTTTTACCGTCGATCCATGTGTAGATAGAAACTTTTCCACCGTCGAAGAGCAATCCGAAAAGCTCCCGGCACGGACGACCGCCCTCACAAAAAAGACCGCTGAAATTGTAGCCGTAATGCCTGGTTATTTCGAAATGACCGTTACCGGTATATTCCTCCGATATCATCTCTAGATCCCACAGGCCGGACATCACTGGAAACTTCCGTGATAGGCATCCAGAAAGAAACAGGCACAGAACCAAAGAGAGAAGTCCAAGAATCGATAAGCGTCTCTTAATCATCATCCCACCACCCTGATAAGTTTATACCACAAACAGGTCTGGATCTTCGCAAATTACGCGGTTTGTTTTACTCCTTCGGTGCGGGTTATACTATATTGGCACTTTTATTTTGGGAGGGATATGATTTGAGCCAGAGATACCTGACAGTCGAAGAGCAGCTCTCGCTTCCTCTGGTCAACGGTACGGTGATTTCACCCGACGGCAAAAAGCTGGCCTACACGCTCAGGCGCACCGATTGGGACGGAAACAAGTACATGCGAACGGTTGTGGTTTACGATGCGGAAAGCGAGACGGCGTTACACGTCTCGAACGATGAGTTCGATTGCTCTCTTCCCGATTGGTCGCCCGATTCGAAGAGGCTTGTCTTTCTCCAGAAAACCGGTGAGGAAAACAAGAACGATCTGATGATCTTCGATTTCGAACTGAAACGTTCCTACAAGTTACTCACCTTCGAACAGGAGATCAGTCAGATGAAGTGGAGTCAGAAAAATGACGGACTCTTTCTCGTAGCCGCCTCTCCGGAGAGCGAAGAACTGAAAAAGAGAAAGGAAAGCTACGGAGAGTTCGAATACATAGACGAAGAGACGAAGAACAGCTCGCTGTATTTCGTCCATCTCTCGCGCGCCATGAAAAAATATTCGGCAAGGTTCGAATTACCCAGAGATATGCGCTGCGAAGAAGCTCTCTTCGATAAGTTGACGGACGGCAAGGAGTTTCATATCTCTTCGATCTCTCTATCTCCCGACGGAAATTACATCGCACTTCTGGCACCACCCACGAGCGATTACAACGATTTCGATAGCGCGAAGGTTTTTCTCATGAACGAAGAAAGAGAACTGAAAGAGCTACCGCTGGCTCACCCGAGGGGCTGTCTCTTCTCCGGCGACTCGAAGAGACTGGCCTGTGTGGTACCGGCCGGAGACGACCCCTGGATGGATAACGGAGTGGTCGAGATCGTAGATCTTTCCGATCTTTCGAAAAGGCGGTTGAGTGTGGGACAGGACCTTAACATCGAACCGGTTGCCTGGACGGAGAAGGGTTTCTTCGTGAACTGGATCGAGGACTGTACGATTCGCCTGGGACTGCTCGATGAGGAAGGCCATCTGGAAGGCCTGACGGATGAGGATCAGATGGTGATGGCCTCAAGCGTCACTCCGGATGGAAAACGACTGGCCATCGTCATGGCCGGCATTTTTGAATCTCCCGAGATCTATCTCGACGGAAGAAAAATAACAGATATCGCGTCTATACATCCCCGAAGGGAAAGGGTACGGAAGGAAAGACTCTCCTGGAAGAGTTGCGACGGTACTGAGATCCACGGTGTTTTGAACCTTCCCACCGATTTCGACAGTTCCAGGAAATACCCTCTCGTTGTGCTGGTTCACGGAGGACCGACCTGGACGGCTCTTGCCGCGAGGATAACGAGCAGCTATTATCCTATCGAGCAGCTGGTGTCCAGAGGAGTGCTGGTACTGGAGCCCAACTACCGCGGAAGCGAAGGCTACGGAAGAGACTTCAGGAAATTGAATTACAGGAACCTCGGGATAGGTGATTACGAAGACGTTGTGAGCGGCGTCGATTCGCTCATAGAAAGAGGGCTGGTGAACGGAGACCGTCTCGGAGTTATGGGCTGGAGCCAGGGAGGCTACATCTCGGCCTTCTGCGCAACTTATGGAAAGAGATTCAAAGCCGCCTCCGTGGGAGCGGGTATATCCAACTGGATGACCTACCACGTCAACACCGACATTCATCAATTCTGCCATCGCTACCTCGGGAACAATCCCTGGGAAGATCCTAAGATATACGAGCTGACATCGCCCATTTCTTACATTAAGAACGCTTCTACCCCCACGCTCATACAGCACGGCGATTCCGACACCAGAGTTCCGACGCCTAACGCCTTCGAGCTTTACCAGGGTCTGAGAGAGATGAATGTGCCAGTAAGACTGGTTATCTACAAAGACATGGGACACAACACCGTTAAACCCGGTCTTCACAGGGCCATAATGACGCAAAACCTCGCCTGGTTCAGTCATTATCTCCTGGGCGAACCGCTGGAGGGATCCTTCAAGATGACAGACGCTCTTTCTCCAGGTTGACTGTTATAATCTTTCTAGAGGTGATCGATATGACCAAATTCTCTATCGTGGCTACCGTGAAGAACAGGAAGCTCCTCAAATCCGTCGAAATGATGCAGGCCAGTGCAATTAGGTTCAACTCTTCCCATTGCGATCTGGGTGAACTCGAATCCTTTCTTGAGTACTACAACCGCAACTGTTCGCTTCCTCTTTATCTAGACCTTCAGGGCGCAAAGTTCAGACTTTCGCGCAATCAGCCGGAGTTCGAGATCAAGACGGGCGAGCAGGTGGTTTTAGGAAGCTCGGATTCGGCACTGAAAACGATTTCGATAGACCCTCGAGCCCTGTCGTATCTTTCTGCGGGGATGAGGGTCTCGATAGAAGACGGCAGAATCGAGCTAGAGGTACTGAAGGCAGAGTCCGAATACGCGAGGGCGCTGGTTCTGAGAGGCGGTACAATCAAGGCTGCCAAAGGAATGAATATATCTCCCCATCCTGTCAACCAGATAGAGCTTTCATCAAGAGATGCAGAGATAGTAACGCTCAGCAAAAAGTACGGCTTTATAAGGTACGCACTGTCCTTCGTCTCTTCATCATGCGAGGTTGCCGAGCTCAAGGAACTGTCTCAAAGACCTGTCGCTTCAAAGATAGAGCGCGAGCTCCCTTTCGACAGGATTGAGGATATAGCAAAGGCCAGCGACGAAATCTGGTTTTGCAGGGGAGATCTCGGGGCCCAGCTCGGTACGAGGGGGTTGGTTGATTTCTACAGGTTCTTCACCAGAAATATCGAAAGACTCAACAGACCGGTCCTGATGGCCGGCGAGGTGCTCGAGCACATGGTGGATCATCCCTGCGCCACGCGGAGCGAGATCTGTCACCTCGTAGATATTAAGGAGAGTGGTTATGCCGGAGTTGTTCTCTCCAACGAGACCGCTTACGGCTCCTTTCCGATCGAGACTATAAAGACAGTTCTGGAGGTTACTTCCGATGAGTGAAATGGTTCTGGATATAGCACGATCGCTCGGTCTTCCCGCCTGGAAAGTAGAGAACGCCATCGAGCTTCTTGAAGACGGGAAGACCATCCCTTTCATAGCCAGATACAGAAAGGAAAAGACGGGCGAACTCAACGAGATACAGCTAAGAGACATAGCCGACACGCTGGAGTATATGAAAAAGCTTCAGGCCAGAAAGGAAGAGGTCCTTCGCCTGATAGAGGAGAAGGGAAAGCTTACCGACGAACTCAAAAACAGAATAGTGGAGGCCGGCACTCTCCAGGTCGTCGAAGATCTCTACCTGCCTTACAAGTCCAGGAAAAAAACCAGGGCCGACAAAGCCAGGGAAAAGCAACTCCAATCGCTGGCCGACTTCCTCAAAACCGCGAGGAAAAGAGACGACGGCTTCATAGTCGGTTTCGTAAACGCCGAACTCGAAGTGGCGACGGTCGAAGAGGCCCTGGAAGGCGCGCGCGATATCCTGGCCGAGGAATTCGCCCAGGATATAGTGATAAGGGAGCGAGTCAGGAGCGAACTGAAAACCAAAGGGATTATAAAGAGCGAAAAGACCGACGCGGAAGACGAACGCTCGGTGTACAGGGATTACTACGACTTTTCCCAGCCGATAAATCGTCTGGCGGCGCACAGGGTTATGGCGCTCTTCAGAGGCGAACGCGAAGAGATTCTCAAAGTGCATCTCGAGCTTCCTTTCGACATACTGCCGGCTCTGAAGAGAGCGGCGGGCTGGATCGACTCTCTGGCCTATTACAGCGAACTGGAAGAGGCGGCCATCGATTCCTTCTCACGGCTCCTCTTTCCTTCGATAGAGAGAGAAGTAAGGACACAGATACGTGAAGAAGCCGAAGAAAGGGCCATACACGTCTTCGCCAGAAACCTCAGAGATCTCTTTCTTCAACCTCCCCTGGGAGAAAAAGTCGTTATGGGAATCGACCCCGGTTACCGCACCGGCTGTAAGCTGGCCGTTATAGGCAGGGATGGCGCGCTGCTCTACCACGATGTGATTTTTCCGACTCCGCCGCAGAACGATTACGCCGGCTCGGCCATGAAGGTCGTTCAGGCGGCCAACCTTCTCGGGGTGGAGCTCATATCCATAGGAAACGGAACGGGTTCAAGAGAGACGGAGCAGTTTGTGAGCAGACTCATAAAAGAACACGGACTGGCCATAAAATACATGATTACCACAGAATCGGGAGCCTCCGTTTATTCTGCCTCGAAAGTGGCCATCGAAGAATTTCCCGATCAGGACGTGACCACCCGGGGCGCGATATCCATCGCCAGGCGAGTGCAGGACCCACTTGCCGAGTATGTGAAGATACCGCCCGAAGCGATAGGGGTCGGCATGTACCAGCACGATGTGAACCAATCGGAACTCAAGAAAGCCCTGGACAGAGAAGTGGAGTCGGTCGTGAATATGGTCGGTGTCAATCTCAACACGGCCTCGGAGCATCTACTGAAATACATCTCCGGTCTCGGCCCGAAGGTCGCCTCGAGCATAGTCAAGTACAGATCCGAAAACGGTCCTTTTAAAAACAGGAAGGATCTAATGAAAGTTACCGGTCTCGGTCCTAAAGCCTTCGAACAGGCGGCCGGTTTTTGCCGGATCGTAAACGGCGATGAGCCTTTCGACGGAACAACCGTCCACCCCGAAAGTTATGCGGTCGCCATAGAACTGCTGGATAAGATCGGCGTCCCTTCCGTAGAGCTTTTCGAAAAGCGCCTTGAGTTACCCGAAAGACTCGCGGCAATAGATGTCGAAGATTTTTCGAAAGAGAAGGACTTCAATCCGATAACAGTCAGAGAGGTCATCGGCATGCTCAAAAAACCCGGACTGGACCCCAGGGAAGAGCTTCCTCAACCTCTTTTGAGAACCGACGTTCTGACCATGGAAGACCTCGCCTCTGGAATGGAGCTGGAGGGAACTGTGAGAAACGTGGTGGATTTCGGAGCCTTCGTCGATATAGGTGTGAAGCAGGACGGTCTCATCCACAAAAGCAGGATGGGTAACAGGGTCAGAGATCCTCTAGAGGTACTCAGTGTCGGCCAGATAGTGAAAGTGAAGATTGTCGAGGTTGACCTGCAGAGAATGCGGATCGGGCTCGAGCTGCTGGTGTAGAAAACAATGCCAATACAATAAAAAAAAGCCGCCTTTCGGCGGCTATCAATCGGGATATTCCAGGGGGTTTCAACATGCCTGTCCGTCTGTTCCAGAACCTGGGGGGTAATGGTGGACTGTGCATATCGCGGTGCTCAGGTGCTTTGTCTTGTTGTTAATGACCGGTTGAGCTTTGGGGGTTGCAAGGGTTCTTCTTGTCTTCCTGTTCTTCTTGATATAATTCTACCCAATTAACTCGGCTTTGTCAATATACGTGAGTGGTTTTATCGGGATTTGATGTAAAGAATCGGTTACGAAACTCCTGGCGAGGAAAACATACACATATAGAACCCGCCCTTCGAAAGAGTGGACGGTTCATCCGCTTTTTCGAGGGCGGGTATTAGGTCTTGCATCTGGGTTCGAATTGAGTTCCAAAAACTCTAGGGGAGCAAAAGGAACAGCCCTGCCAGCAGGACAAAAATCATGCTCCCAACCAGTTTCTGGCTCATGTACCAGGGTATTTTTTCAAATGCGAGGATCGGTGCTGAATTGGGGAAAAAATAACTCTTCGCACCCTCGGTTCTGAAAGCAACGAGGCTTTTTTCATTCTTTGCCATCGCAAGGTTATCGTCGATGAAGCAGTATTCTAAGCCCTGTATGATAAGATCTCCATCTGGCGACATTTCAGCGGTAACGTCCGGATTCATCCAGGACTCGAGTCTTTCGAAAGGATCGGAGAAGACTCTTCTGTTAGATATATAATCACCGGTTATTTTTATCTTATCGAAGTAAGCGACTTCCTTCCTTTCGATAGATTGATCGACGGGATAGAATCTATCCATGAAAGCGCTGAGCAATGCATCTCTTGCAGAACCTTTTCCATTTGAGTTGAAGGAAACGAAAAAACCCCAGTTGTCTTCAGTAGAGAACACCAGGAGAGAGTGAAAGAAAATCGTGTCACCGCCGTGCCCGATCAATCGAAGTCCGTTCATACTCATTTCGTAGAAGCCATAACACATTCCGTTAAGCCTTGGATCATGCCGAAAGTGCACACTTTGCATTAACTCGGCGGTCTTCTCGTTCAGGATACGTTCTCCCTCGAACTCCCCCTTCTGGATATTGGCTATTATGAATTTCGCCATATCGCCGGCGCTCGATGTGATTGATCCGGCGGGCGGGATGGTGATTTTCTCGAAAGGAGTCAGAGGTTCGTTCCTTCCATCCAAGTAGTAGTAACCCGTGCTCATTCTCGCCCTGAGATCGGGTTCTAGTTCCTGCTTTACGGTTGTGCTTTTCATTCCGAGCTTCTCGATTATATTCATATCCACGTAGTCGGAGAATTCAACGCCCGAGACTTCTTGAACGATATATCCCGCCAGAGCCGTTCCGTAATTCGAGTACGCCGCGAATTTTCCCGGTTCAAATGCTCGCTCCGGCATCCATTTCAGAGCTTCTCCGAGTGGTTGCACGGTGTATTCTTCAAATTGAATTACGTTGTATGGCGTTTCTTCAAAGCCCGGTGTATGAGTCAAAAGATTCTCAATGGTGATCGGTTGCGGGAAAGTGTCTGGAACTTTGAACTCGGAAATATAGTCATTGACATTCGCTTCGAGATCGATTTCTCCGAGTTCATACAGCTGCATCAGCGAAATCCACGTGAAGAGCTTGGACACAGAACCGATCCGTACCAGCGAGTCGGCTTTCATCGGCGTCTTGCTCTCAAGATCGGAATAACCGTAACCCTTAACATATAAGACCTCTCCATCACTCACGAAACTAAGCACGGCGCCGGGAATCTCATACTTCTCCAAGAAATCGTTCATCGTGATGTCAAAAAACTCGGAAATATCCTTTTGCTCGAAAGTCATTCCAGAAGCAACAACGACCAGAAATACGAACAATCCTAGCAGCATTTTTCTCATCATTTACCCCCCAGCAAAATATTGATTGTTGCATTCGATTATATCACTAGAAAAACAATGTCATTCGTCGTTTCGGGTCTTTAAGCCATGGTTGTGCGTTGTGGGTAAAAACACGGGAAGGAACATCGAGAGTTCGCTTCGCTCTCGCCCTCTTCTCGGAAAACGTCTCCTAACACTATTCCGAAGGTGATGCTCGAAATCCTGTCACCCATTTTCGACCGATTTATTTCGATAATCCCCTCAGAAGACCTCTCATCATCTCTCAACGCTCCTCTTCATAGCTCATAGGTTTTTGTTAGCGATCGAGTTCCTGCTATCATAGCAATACGAAAAAATATTCCTTTGGAGGTGATAAAGGTGAAAAAAATTTTCTTTGTAGCTTTTCTTATCATCTTCCTGGTGGTTACGGCCAGCGCCAGATTAGTTTACTGGCACACCCAGGAAGAAGAGAGCAGGCAGCAGGTAATTGCACAGATCATGGAATCCTTTGAGATCGAGACAGGCATCGAAGTCGAAGTCGTCGCGATTGAGGAGAACGCGATGTTCTCAAGACTAGCTGCGGCAGCGGCGGCCGGGACTCTTCCCGATGTGATCGAGGCGGGCGCCGAGACTATACTCGGGCTTGGTGCCGACGGTCTTTTAGACACGGCCATACCGACCAGATTCATAGACAATGCCGGCGATTTCTACACGGGCGCTACCAGGTTTGTCATCACACCGGCGGGAAACGAGTATTTCGCCATTCCATATCATGGATGGGTACAGGGTATCTGGTACAGAAAAGACTGGTTCGAGGCTGCGGGACTTGAAGCTCCGACAACCTGGGAATCGATAATGACGGCAGCCAAATACTTCCACAAACCTGAAGAGGGAATGTACGGCATCGTTCTTGGAAAGACGAATGACGCTTACGCCGAACAGGTTTTCACTATCTTCTCACTTTCCAACGGAGCGCGTATATTCGACAAAGACGGCAATGTAACCATAAACTCTTCGCAGATGAAAGAGGTTCTCCAGTACTACAAAGACCTCGGTGCCTATTCCGCTCCGGGGCACACCTACTGGAAGCAGGCAAGAGAACTCTATCTCGCCAGCAAAACACCGATGTTCTTCTATTCCACGTACGTTATGGACGATCTGGCGCTCGCCGAGATCCAGACGACTATAATAAGCGAGTTCGATCCGGATATAGTCAAGAACACTGAGTTCGCTCCCTTCATGTCCAACAGCAGGTCTTCCTCGTTCGGTCAGGTCATTTCCCTCGCAGTGACGAAGACCTCGCAAAACAAGCTCGATGTACTCAAATTCCTCGATTTCATGTTCAAACCGGACAACTATATAAAGTACATACACATGGCCCCTGGCGGCATGCTTCCCACCAGATCATCGGTTGCCGAGAGCGAAGCCTTCATAAACGATCCGAAGGGAATCTACAAGAGCTACGGTGCGGAAAAGATCAGATCGATCATCTACGGGCTGGAGAACATCGAGAAGTTCGGATATGTTGAAGGCAAGGTCTTTCCAGAAATGGGTAAGATATCCGGAGCCTTCACGATAGGCAATGGAATAGTAATGATGTTCGACAACAACGCAACACCCGACGAGGTCCTCACCTTCTGGAGAGACGATATTAGAAAATTAATTGGAAGGTAGTGTCTTCCGGGAAGGCCCCGGTTGAGCGGGGCCTTCCTTTTTTGGAGGTCGTTTCTCATGCAAAGCGTTTCCACTATGTTGAAAAATGAAAACAGGCTTGGCTGGAGACTGGTATCACCCACGGTAATTCTTCTCATGATACTGATCCTCTACCCGGTCGCCTACAACATCTATATATCCTTTTTCGATTATGGAATAACCAGATCGACTTTCGTCGGGATCGATAACTATTTGCGAGTCCTGAAAGACGGGGCCTTCTGGAAGTCATTCTTCATAACCGTCGGCTTTACGCTAATGACTGTCGGTGGAAGTCTTCTGCTCGGTCTTGGAGTTGCGTTGATGCTGAACAAGGAATTCAAGGGCAGATCGATCGTGAGAACTATAGTTCTTTTACCATACATAACGCCACTGATTTCGATAGTCTTCTCGTGGCAATACATTTTCGACCCGAGTCTCGGCCCCTTCGTCGAGATATTCGGCAGGCAGCTCAGATGGATATCGCCACAGTTAGATCTGCTGAACAACTCGAACAACGCCTTTATCGTGGCTTCAATTTTCAATATCTGGCGCAACTTTCCCTTCGTCTATCTCATGATCCTTTCAAGATTACAGTCGATTCCCGACGAATACTACGAAGCCGCCGAAATGGATGGGGCATCGCCCTGGAAAAAATTCACTAATATCACATTACCCGAGCTCTACTTCGTCATGGGTGCAGTGGCCTTGATGAGGGGGATCTGGAATTTCTACAAGTTCGACGAGGTGTATCTAATAAGCAAGAAGGCCGGAACGCTGCCTATCTTCATATACGAGAGGGTCATAGGGACCACATCGCCCGAGTTCGGTGTGGCTGCCGCCATCGCGACCATTCTGATGGTTATAATGCTTGGCCTGATCACTATGTACGTGAAGAAGGTGTTGAAATGGTGAAGAGAGCCTCGCCATTCAAGAAGGCGCTGTTTTTCACGGGTATATTTTTGATATGTTTCTTCATTCTGGTGCCCTTCTATTTTATGATACACGTATCTCTGAAAGCCGATTACGACCCAAACAAGATGAGCTTTTCCGATTTTACCACCAGAAATTACAAGGAGATCTTCGGACTCATTCAGAGCAGCGAGACGGAGTTCTTCGGCGACGAAATAACGCGGGCCAACCTCGAGCCCGTGCTGAAGAAGATCGCCGAACTGGAGGAGATAACTTCCTCTAGAGATGCTTACACAGAATACGTACACAACGTGCAGCTCAAAGAGAAGGAGAAAGAACTGAAGGATATAGTCGATCTGGTTATAGACTTCAGCGGAATGAAGGTCGAAGACCGTGAAGCTTTCACCGAGAGAGCCATGAAAAACGGTACCGAAGAGGCGATCGTACTTGAAGAAAACATGAAATCGATCTTCGGTGCCAACGACATAAAGAAATTCAACGATCTCAGGAGCGAGATCGAGAAGGCCCTGACAGACGAGTCGATATCGGCGGGACTGGAAAGGGCCAGGTCACAACTCGGGGCTTATCAGGCACAGAAAAACAGGATACTCGAAGAGAAAGCCAGCGAGTTTCCCTTCTTGAAGTATCTGGGAAACTCCCTGATGTTCGCCGGTACGTCGGCCCTAATTAGTCTTTTTGTCGCCATTCTGGGAGCCTATGCCTTTTCAAGGCTTCGCTTCAAAGGGAGAGGAACGGTACAGAGATCGGTGCTGTTTGTGTATCTGTTCGGAGGCACCGTGATAATGGTCCCGCTTTATCAGATGGCCGTAAAGCTGGGAATCCTCTCCTCACCCCTGGGTACGAGCATCTATCTGATTATGGTTTACGTTATCCAGACTCTACCGGTTTCTTTGTATATGCTGGGTAATTACTTCAGAACCATACCCTATTCGATAGAAGAAGCGGCTATTATCGATGGCTGTTCGCGTGTTCAGGCGATCTTCAGAATCGTTATACCCCTTTCTCTGCCGGCGATCGCCACTGTATATATATACGCATTCATGATAGGCTGGAACGAATACCTTTTCGCTTCGGCCTTTCTCGGCTTGAAGTCTTACAAAGATCTCTTCACACTGCCTATAGGCCTTAGCACTTTCTCCGGTTCGGCACATGCGGTATGGGGAAGACTGATGGCGGCCTCTGTGGTCTCGGCAATCCCCATAATAATTATATTCAGCCTCATGCAGAAGTATCTCACATCCGGTTTCACCGCCGGAGGAGTCAAAGAATAAAACGGAATGGGAGGTTCTATTTTGTCCGGTTTGAAGCATGATTCATACGATATTGTGGTGGGCATACCCAGTTTCAACAACCGATCCACGATAAAACACGTCGTCGAGGTTTCTTCCAGGGGACTCAAGGAGTATTTCCCCGAATTGAAAAGCTGCATAGTGAATTCCGACGGGGGCTCCGGTGACGGAACGGAGGGATCTTTCTATTCGGCCAACTCTATGGGCCTAGATCTCCTGTCGTTCAAGTACACAGGAATATCCGGCAAGGGAAGCGCGATGAGATCTATCCTGGAGCTCGCGAGCCGTCTGGGCGCCAAAGCCGTGGTTTTTCTCGATTCCGACCTCAGGAGTGTCGAGCCTTTCTGGATAGAGAGACTGGCCGGGCCAATTATTAATCTGGATGCTTCATACGTGGCCCCTTATTATATCCGCCATAAATACGACGGAACCATCACCAACAGTATCTGCTATCCCTTAACAACGTCGCTTTACGGGAGAAAAGTGCGCCAGCCTATCGGTGGCGACTTCGGTGTGGGCAGAGAGATGATAGACTATTATGTGTCGATGCCGGTAGAAGCCTGGAACTGTGATATCTCCAGGTTTGGTATCGATATCTGGATGACGACTTCCGCGATAAACGAAGCCAGGGGAAAGATATACCAGGCTGCTCTGGGGAGCAAGATCCACGATGTAAAAGACCCGGGTAAGCAGCTGGGAAACATGTTCAGGGAAGTCGTCGGCACTCTGTTCGCACTGATGGAAAAATACCGCGAGAAGTGGGAAGCGATCGCAGGATACGAAACGGTACCCGTTTACGGAGAGGCCGTTGGAGGAGAGGCCGAACCTTTACAGGTGGATATGGACAACATGATGAGCAAATGTTACGAGGGTATCCGGACCCGGCTGGACTTCAGCGAGAGTGTTCTCGGGGGCGAAATCACACAGAAACTCTCGACCTTCTCGAAGGAAAATGCGATAGTGGCCGATGATCTGTGGGTCGAGGTCGTATACAAAATCTCATCGACTTACAGGAAGAGAGAACTCAGAAGCAGACTGATAGAACTTCTGGTGCCGGTGTACTTCGCAAGAGTGGCCGGCTTCGTCGCCAGAACGCTGGAGATGAACCAGGAAGAGGCCGAACGCGAAACCGACAGATTGCTCGAAAGATTCGTCGACACCAAAGAAGAGTTGAGGAAGGTATGGGAGAAGAATACGCAATAAACGGAAAATTGAAAGCGATGCTCAAAGGTCTTAATCCGGCCGAACAGAAGGCCGCCAGATATATTATAGACTTCCCGGACGACGTGATTCACCACTCCATCAGCGAGCTGTCCGTTCTGGCCGGAACTAGCGAGACCACGATTTTCAGACTTTCGAAAAAACTGGGCTTCGACGGTTACCAGTCCCTTAAGATACAGATCGCCAGAGAGCTTTCTCTCTCCACCCCTGTCGTGTACGCCGATAAAAACGAGTTGATCTCGGAATTGATCGGTGCGCTCAATCAGCAGAACCAGCTGCTGGATGATGGGCAGCTCGATGGAATATCCAGGCGGATCGTAAGAGCGAACAGACTGATATTTTTCGGAGTTGCCTCGAGCGGAATCGTGGCCGAGTTCGGAGCCACGCTCTTCATGAGGGCCGGTTTCTCGACGGCTTACTACACCGATCCGCATCTCCAGATCATGACGGCCGTTTCGCTTAACGAGAAAGATATAGTCTTCGGTATCTCCGCCAGTGGCAATATACGTGACACGGTGAAATCTATCGAGGTTGCCACCGATTCCGGCGCCTACACCATAGCGATAACTGGAGGGGTCGGCTCGAGGATAGTGAGCGCGGCGAAAGAGACCATCTACGTCGCCCAGGGTGGTCATGAGACAGGCATACCGCAGCTGCAACCAAGAGTCTGCCAGCTGGTCGTGATTCAGTTGTTGCTGGAAAAAGTGATCAAAATGAGGGACGACACGCTGAAAACTCTGGAAAAAGTCGACAGGACACTGGACAAGAAGAGATATCTGTAGTCTCGACTCGCACGTTTTCGATCAACGAAAAGCCGTAGCCCATATCTTTGAGACGTCCAGCGTTGTCGTCCAAGAGCGTGGACCCGTCCTTGGGGAACCTGAGGCGAGAGGCTGGAAGAGCGATAAGATCTCGACTTTCTTACCTCTGACCTCATCCCTCTTGCCTCTGTCGTCTTTGCATGCGTTCCGCCACTGCACGTCCAGGTTCTTGCGCTGTTTACCCAGATCCATAGCGCGGCCGGCCGTTTTAAGCTCCGCCTCGTTTCTTAACTCGAAGTGCGTCGAGTTTTATAGTGTATTAGGTTGAATTTCTATTGCCTTTGCGCCGTCCAGTTATGGGGTCCCGAAACGTAAGTGCCGTTGTCGTAAGCGATAGCCGTTCCGTGCATAGCGTTTCTGCTGAACTTGCCGGTGAAATGAACGGTTCTTTCTCCCGAGATATGCGTGAAAATGAATGTTATATTGTCGGAGGAAGTAGTTCCGGCTACCGACCCGATGCTTCCAGACCCGGGATTAGCTTTCACAAATCCGGCGAGCTGACCATTGGCATGACTGGTTATCTCCATGATGGCCGCATCGGTAACCACTTCACCACCGACCGAGATATAGAGGTTCCATGTACCGGCAAGGCTTATGTTTTTAGGAATGAACGGACACCCCGTTAGCAAGATAATAACGGCAACTGCGAGAACAACCAAAAGAGATAAACGTTTCATGATCGACATCCCTCCCTTATAGGATCAATCTACGATACATGTTTGTATTCGTTCAGCGTAAGGGAAAATTACATCGAGTCTGCTTCGGCCACAGGATAGGCCTCTTAAAACTACATCTCGACAAATAATATAGGCAGGAAGCATCAAAGACATCATTACTATAGCACTTACCGACCCAGTTTCAATGATGGATGGACAGTTCGATTTTCACCGATACACCAGGCTGTCTGGAGTTGAATGACCGGACTGTGATACCGGATATGATAGAATTCTGTGAACGCTCCCCTCTTCCCCGGCCGCATTTGGATAGATCAATCCGCCGGTTTCGGGGAGCTGCTCAGGGAAAGGGAACAGGAGACGAGGCTAGATTATTCGTGGGCCGGAAACCTCGGTCACTGGTACTGGAATATAAAGAGCAACTCCGTAGTCTTCAATCCATTGAAAGTTACCGTTCTGGGCTACAGTATGGAGGAGTTGCCGTGGGAAGTCAATTACCAGTATTTCACAGAAAGGCTCCATCCCGACGATTATCAAGGCACGATGGACGCCATGCTTCTCCACATGCATGGAAAGAAGACAGTTTACGAAGCCGAATACAGAATTCAGGCTAAAGACGGGAGCTGGAAGTGGTTTTATGACAGGGGAAAGATCACACAGAGAGATGAGAAAGGCGCGCCGCTTTTCGCTACCGGCATAGTCTTCGATATAACCCGCAACAAAGAAAGAGAGCTGAACCTTGAGAGAAGGAGCAAGGATCTCGAGCGGGATGCCCGGACAGATCCATTGACAGGCATAGGGAACAGGAGGGCCATAATCGGCGAACTGGAAGATCGATTAGTAGAGGCTTCTATAAACAGGACCCCTATTTCGGTGATAATGCTCGATATCGATCATTTCAAGGTTTTGAACGATACGAAAGGCCATCTGTTCGGAGACAGCGTTCTGAAAGAAATCGCGACCATTATTCGAAACAACCTCCGTGGACTCGACACGGTCGGAAGGTACGGGGGAGAAGAGTTCCTCGTCGTACTTCCAAACACCGCCGAAGAAAATGCTGCATCTGTTGCCGAAAGGATCAGGAGGAAAGTCGAGGACTTCGACTTCGGCGAAGGTTCCAGAGTGACCATCAGCGCAGGGGTGGGAGAATCACCGGGAGGTGAGGATATCGAGACGCTCATAGACCTGGCCGATAAGAGATTGTACGAGGCTAAAAGGACCGGGAGGAACGTCGTGATCGCTTCAAGAAACGGAGAACCCTGAAGTTATCTGGATCTACAAAAAAACCCATTGCAGCGCTGAAATAGCGCAGAAAATGAGATAATATTGTACTGAAAATCGGCGAGGTTCAAAAGCAGAATTAGAACGCTAACTGAAGATAGGACAAAGGGGGAAGTTCTGTGCAGCAGTTATTTTCGAACTTTGCGATACCCATAGGCAATCTGGTCATGTTCGCCATCGGGGGAATCCTGATCTACCTGGCCATAAAGAAAGATTACGAACCTATGCTTCTGCTGCCGATCGGATTCGGCGCCATCCTCACGAATATTCCCGGTTCTTCAGCCATAGGAGAGCACGGGGTGCTGACGATTCTCTACGAGGCGGGAATCGCGAACGAGCTCTTCCCCGCGCTGATATTCATCGGCATCGGCGCCATGATAGACTTCACCCCGCTTCTTCAGAAACCGATCATGTTCTTCTACGGAGCGGCGGCCCAGCTGGGTATTTTCCTGACGATAATAGTGGCCGCGATCCTTGGATTCGATATAAGAGAGGCCATCTCGATAGGCATAATCGGAACGGCCGACGGCCCGACATCCATATACGTCGCCAGCAGACTGGCCCCGCAAATGCTCGGTCCCATCTCGGTGGCCGCTTATTCCTACATGGCGCTAGTGCCCGTAGTGCAGAGGCCGATAATCAAATTAATGACCACCAAAGACGAGAGAAGGATCAGGATGGACAACAGGACCGAGAAAGTGCCCAAATATGTGAAGATACTCTTCCCCATCTTCGTCACGATTCTGGCCGGCATCGTCGCCCCGGTGAGTGTCGCGCTGATCGGAATGCTGATGTTCGGAAATCTGATCCGCGAGTGCGGAGTCCTGAACAAGCTGAGCAATGCGGCTCAAAACGAGCTTTCCAACCTTATAACTCTCTTTCTGGGCATCACGATAGGCTCCACGATGACGGCACAGGCCTTCCTTAACACCAGAACGCTCCTGATCCTGGTGATGGGACTGGTCGCCTTCATTCTCGACACTATGGGCGGAATAGCCTTCGCCAAGATCTTCAACCTCTTCCGCAAACAGAAGATCAACCCCATGATCGGGGCGGCCGGAATCTCGGCCTTCCCCATGTCGGCGCGCGTCGTTCACAAACTCGGCCTGGAAGAAGACCCGAGCAACTTCCTCATCATGTACGCCACCGGAGCCAACGTTGCAGGGCAGATAGGTTCGGTCCTCGCCGGAAGCATCGTTCTGGCTCTCTTCATATGAGCACGATTGGAAGGAGGGATCTGTATGAGCGAAGCGGTATCTAAGAGTCTGGCGATATTCGCCGAGGGGTATCCGACGACTTTTCTCATCACTGTCGCGTTTTTCATAATGATAAAGTTGCTTGTCTGGACTTCTTCAAGGAAAAAGAAAACCGATTGAAAGAGCAAAAGCCTATTGGTAATCATGGGCTTTCCCGGGTCGGATCTATCGCCGTTGATCTATCTGTCACACAATGTTTCGTGAAGCGAACGAACATCTCCCGTCTCGTTTGTACATAATTCATCAATAAGCCGCGTCCGCATACGGACAGTTTTCTTTACCGGGGGGTAGACGATGGGAAAGATCCTGAGCGAAAATGGGAAGGCCTTGTTCGCGTACGTTCTCGTCTGTTTCTTCTGGGGCTCGACATACCTGGCGATAAAGATCGGCGTTCAGGATATGCCCCCAATGTTCTTCGCCAGCGTCAGGTTCATCGTTGCCGGGGGTCTGATGCTCCTCTTCTCAAAGGTCAGGAGATTGACTTTCCCCTCGAGCTTCAAAGAAGTAGCACTGCTTTCGACGGTCGGTCTCTTCATGCTCCTTGGCGGCAACGGTCTGGTAGTCTTCGCCGAACAGTGGGTCGATTCGGGCGTGGCCTCGTTGATGATCGCAACCGTTCCGATATTCGTGGCGATTCTCGAACATTTCTTCATAAAGGGGACGAAGCTGACTCTCAAGGGTGTTTTCGGTCTCCTGCTGGGCTTTCTCGGAGTTTACTTCCTGTTGCATCCATCTGGAGATTCGAGTTCAATAAACCTCGAAGGCGTTGCGGTGCTTCTGACAGCGAGTTTCCTCTGGTCATCGGGAACGGTGCTTTCAAAGAAAGTCAGGAGCAACGGCTCGATCGTGGCCAGCATCGGAATTCAGATGTTCGCGGGTGGAATCGGACTGATGATCACCTCCCTGATCTCCGGAGAGCTGCCGAGGGTTAGGTTCACCGCCAACTCATTGTATGCGATTTTGTATCTCATAGTCTTCGGTTCGTTGATAGGCTACAGCAGCTACATCTACCTGCTTCAAAAATGGCCCGCGACCAGGGCCGGAACCTACGCCTATGTCAATCCCGTAGTTGCGGTAACCCTCGGCGCACTCTTGCTCGGGGAGCGTGTGACGGTTCTGATGTTGATCTCTATGGTGGCCATACTGGTGGGAGTCATCATCGTACAGAGATCGAAAATCAGGGTCGATCAAAAGTAGAAGCCTCGCCAGCAGCCCTACTTTATCGACTCATAAAAGTAGGGGAGAATAGCGAGAGCAGGGATTCTGGAAATCGCGTCTCTGTACGATTTCGACGATATGTGCAAAGGGCTCTTCGTTGTGGACCTGACGATGGTGGTGTTCGATCTCGGAGTGATCATGCAATGTGAGCGAAAAACCGAAGTCGTGAGAAATCTGGCCGGGGCAATAATCGAAAGTTACAATCAGTCCAGCACAAGTGAGAGAATGCATCTGTCTGAAGTCGAGGAGTTTCTGAAGCTTCTCGAACTGAGTCTCTTCATTCAGTGTTACGATTTCTATACCCGATCGAGTCCTCTGCAAGGCTGGCTGAAGCTCTTCTACGAGGGGCGGGAAGAGAGAATACTTTCCGACGCGCCTTTTCTAGCCTGGAAGTAGTCCTGAAGAAGAGACTCGGCGACACGCTTTACTTCGATTGATCTGTCCTCATACCTCTTATCTAGCCACATCGCGCACGCACATGCGATCATTGCGAACGATTACTGTATAATTGAATTGTGATTCTTCTATTTGTACCGGAACCAAATGTATTAAAATCCGATCGTGGCCCGTTGTAGATTTCTTTGCCACGTAGTTTTCCGGGGGTTCGTATGAGGTTTGCAGGATTCGCCATATTGTTCTTTGTGACCTTCCTGCTTTTTGTAATTACGCTTCTTTCTTCTTTTGGTTATGAGCCTATCATGGTGCCTCTCCTCGTTCTTGTGATTACCGGATTTGTGATCGAAAGTGTGAGAGCCTTGCTTTCGGGAAAAACCACTCCCACGGATCGCTCGCATTTTCTGAAGACTATGGTCGCGGTTATGGCCGGAGCCATAGGCGCCTATATCATGAACTGCTCTCTCTCTATCAGCGCGATTATGGCGGCGAGTCTGGTGGGGGTGATCGCGGTCGCGGTCACGAAGAAGTTCGCGGTTGAGGTTTATTGCGGTGCTTTTGTCGGAATGGTTTCGCCCCAGGTTCTGCACGATTTCACCCACACGATATTCGCCGGGCTTATCGCCGGTATAGTCTTCTACCTGGCCAGAGATGTTTTCAACGGTTACGGAGGAAAGCTCGGAACGATAGCTTGCAGCAGCTGGATCATAATGACGGCCATTTCAAGCGTTAAGTTGCTGGATACTCAGGTGGAGATCCGACACTCCGGGTTGAGTATTATGTTTTACAGTCTGGGATCGGCCCTGTTGACGTATATGCTCAGTATTCGCTTTAAAAATGGTCCCGTGCTGGCTTCCAGCGTTGTGAGTCTTGCCGGCGCGGTGATTTTGCCGGCCGTTCACGGCGTGAGCTCCGGTTTGCTGACCGGGGTGGTGATGGCGGCATCCTTTGCCGGAATGTCTTCCAAGGAGAAGATGAGGAACGAACTGGAGATCCTGCTGAGCGGAGCTCTGCTGGGAATAATGTTTATCTATAGCGCGAACCATTTCAACGGCGCCGGAGGAAGACTCGGGACGCTGGCCTTCGGAAGCGTCGTCAGTGCCAGAGGAATTATCTTTCTAATACAGAAGGCCGCCCGAAGGCGGCCTCTGTTGAGCAATTAGGGTTAAGCTTATCTGGGTATCAGGACGGCGTCTATCACGTGTATGACGCCGTTTCTGGTCAGGATGTCTCTGCTGATTATATTAACGTTGTTTATGGTCAGCGTACCGTCCAGGTTTATCTTTACCGGTTTACCATTGACCGTGAAGAGCGATTGCGCTATCTTCAGCTCGGAGAATAAGTATTCTCCGCCTATCACGTGGTAGGTGAGGATCGACTTCAGCTTTTCGGTGTCTTTCAGGAGTCCGTCGATGGTTTCCTGCCCGAGTTTGGCGAAGGCTTCGTCGGTCGGGGCGAAGACCGTCAAGAGGCCTCCGTCAGAAAGCGTCTCTTCTAGACCGGTAGCCTTCAAAGCTGCGAGAAGGGTTGTGAACTGTCCGGCCTGTTCTGCGGCCTCAACGATCGAAGGCAGGCCGCTTCTCCATTCTCGCGGCATCATCACGTGGTCTATCACATGGATCACACCGTTTCCCGTGTCGATATCGCCGATCGTGATAAGGGTGTTGTCAACGCCAAGCCCGGCTTCGTTGATTTTCACGTTCAACAGTTCTCCGTGAAGCGAGCGCAATCCCTTTTCGTTGAGCAGGTCGGCCGTTGTGTACTCTCCCTGCACAACGTGGTAGAGAAGCACTGCCTTGAGCCATTGTGGTTCGTTTAGAAGCGCTTCTCTGGTCTCGGCAGGAACTCTGGCGAAGGCGATATCGCTCGGGGCGAAGAGAGTGTACGGGCCGCCACTTCTGAGCGTATCCACAAGGCTGGATTTCTCGAGTGCGAGAACTAGTGTCTCGAGGATGCCGGAATCTCTGGCCACCTGCACCAGGTTGGCCTCTTCTCTGGGGATCATAACGGTATCGATAATATGGATCACGCCGTTGGAGGCTTTTATGTCCTTAACCGTAACCGCGGCTCCGTCGATTTTCAAGCCGCCGCGCGTATCTATCGCCAGAGACTGTCCGTGCAGTGTTTGAAGGGCCGGATAAAGCACTATGCTCTCAAAAGAGTATTCGCCCGATACAACGTGGTAGAGAAGAACGGATCTCAATTTCGAGACGTTATCCAGAAGGGCTTTGACCGTACCCGCAGGAAGGTTTTCGAAGGCTTCGTCGGTCGGGGCGAAGACCGTGAAGGGTCCGCTCCCCTTTAAAACGTCTGCCAGGCCTGCCGTCTCGATGGCCGCGACCAGCGTCTTGAAATTACCGGACTCGACGGCTATATCTACTATATTTTTCTGGGAAAAAGCCACCAGGCTTACGAGGGCAAAGAGAATCAAGATCATTGTTTTCTTCATCTTGCACACCTCCTTTTGGTTTCTGTTCAGTGATATTCTACAACGATTGCACCGGTTTATTTGAGAAGAGAAAAGTCTGGTGCCGGTTCATCTGGCTCTTCTGTAGAGAGCAAGGTTAAATAAAAGAGGCGAGCCTTCGCTGGCCCGCCTCTTTTTTGAGTGTGACTGTATCTATTACTTCTTTGGGGTTTCTTTTTTTGGCTCTTTCTTTACTTCTTTCTTTACATCCTTCTTGCCCGGCATCCTAGCCACCTCTTTTTGTCGCGGCTCATGTCCGCTCCATGAGAATTCTAGCATTATAATCGAACATGCAAATCTCGCAATATCATCTTTCAGGGCAATCCCAACTGACTGCAAGCGTTTAAGGACGAATAGAGACGAAGAAGGCACATTTGTTCTCTGGATATCCCGCTTGCTGGCTTAGCTTTCCGATTATAACTTTCTTAAATTTCTTATTTATTCCATAAGCTTCGTCTAGAGAGGTTTATGGATTTCAATTAGTCTAGAAATTTTCCTTGAAGAATTTATTGAAATGAATAAGAGAGAGTAGTTAGCTGTCTATCGAAGTATCAGGCATCGGCTTTGTTTGTGGCTTTGCTTTTCTGCCTTTCGTAACCGGTTCATAACTGAAAGTGACGAGTTACGTCCGTAACAAAAAGACCGGCCATTCGGCCGGTCTTTCTTCATAATCGTGATATTCAGACGATTATGTTTATTATTTTGTCCTGTACGTATATTATCTTTCTGACAGTCTTTCCTTCGAGCATGGAAGCGAGTTTTTCATCCTTCATGATGGCTTCCATGGCCTTTTCCTGACTGGAGTTCTGCTCGAGCGTCACCTTTCCCCTCATCTTCCCGGATATCTGGACGGGCAGTTCAACATTCGCCATCGAAGCGTATTTCTCGTAACCCGAGGGGAAGCCATCTTCCAGGATGGTTCTCTTCTTTCCGCCCTTTATACTGTAGATCTCTTCACAGAGGAAGGGTGCGAAGGGCGAGAGGAGCTTCGCCATATCAATCACGAGCTGCCTCTCGATCGCGCTCTCTTTTGAGGCCTCGTTGACGAACTCCATTATGGCGGCGATCGCCGTGTTAGGCTTTATGCTGGTTATCGAGTATTCGACCTTTTCAATGGTCTCGGCCATCTTTATCTTCAGGTTCAACGAGCTCTTACCTTCGCCCATGTTAGCGATGTCCCAGACGCGGTTGAGGAATCTCTTCATCGCGTCCATTCCGCTGTCCCTGAAGTCTCCGCCCTCGAGGAAGGTGCCCATGAACATCAGATAGGTTCTGAGGGCATCGACCCCGTGGCTGTCGAAGTACTGGTTGGGGTTGACGATGTTGCCCTTAGATTTCGACATCTTCTCTCCGTCTTTTATGATAAGCCCGTGGCCCCTGAACGATGCGAAAGGCTCTTCGAATGAAAGATATCCCATATCGTGAAGGGCCATCGCGATGAATCTCGAATACATCAGGTGGAGTGTCGCGTGCTCGTTCCCACCGATGTACATGTTCACGGGACACCATTTTTCGACGAGTTCTCTTTCGAAGGCTATTTCCTCGTTTTTAGGTGAGAGGTATCTCAGATAGTACCAGGCCGAATCGAGGAAGTTGTCGGAGACATCGGTCTCGCGCCTGGCCGGGCCTCCGCAGACGGGGCAGGTGGTGTTGACAAACTCGGGGCTTTTGGCCAGCGGCGATTTTCCGCTGCCGTCGGGTATGTAATCGTCGGTTTTGGGAAGCATCACAGGCAGGTCTTCGTCTGGAACGGGAACCGTCCTGCACTTGTCGCAGTAAATCATAGGGATCGGCGGGCCCCAGTAGCGCTGCCTGGATATGCACCAGTCGTGGAGGTGGTAGTTGACCGAGCCTTTGATCGAGGCGTCGATGGTATCTATCCGGTCTATGAAGTCGGTGCTTTTCATGCCTGTGTACCTGTCGCTGTTCATCATGACTCCCTTTTCGGTGTAGGGCAGCTCCGAAGGGTCGCACTCTATTACCTGTCTTATCTCGAGGCCATACTTCCTGGCGAAGGCGAAGTCTCTCTCGTCGTGAGCCGGAACGGCCATGACGGCACCGGTGCCGTATTCGGCCAGAACGTAATCGCCGATCCATATGGGCAGCTCCTCGCCCGTGAGCGGATGGAGCGCGTAAGAGCCGGTGAAGATTCCGTTCTTCGGCCGGGATATAGAGGTTCTGGTCGCCATGTCCATGTTTTTGACGTTGTTTCTGAACTCTTCGAAGGCCTCTTCCATAACGGGAGTTATTAGTTTATCCACCAGCGGGTACTCCGGCGCGACGACTATATAGGTGACACCGTAGATCGTATCGGGCCTGGTGGTGAAGACTTCGATCTTCTCCTCCATTCCTGAAACGTCGAAAGTTATCGAAGCGCCGGCCGATTTCCCGATCCAGGCCCTCTGGAGGTTCTTGGTCGTATCGGTCCAGTCTAGCCAGTCGAGGTCGGAGAGCAATTTCTCGGCGTACTCGGTGATCTTGAAGAACCACTGGCTCATCTCGCGCTTATCCACCTCACTGCTGCACCGCTCGCAATGGCCGTCTATAACCTGTTCGTCGGCCAGGACCGTCTTGCAGGAGGGGCACCAGTTGACGCTGGAATCGCGCTTCTCGGCCAGTCCTCGCTTGTACAGCTGTATGAAGATCCACTGGGTCCACTTGTAGTACTCGGGCGAGGAGGTTATCGCCTCGCTGTCCCAGTCGAATATGTTTCCCAGTTTCTTCAGTTGTTCCTCGCGGAAATACTCTATGCTTTTCGGTGTCAGCTCGGCCGGGTGTTTGCCCACCTTCAGGGCGTAGTTTTCGCTGTGTATGCCGAAGGCATCGAAACCGATCGGTTCGAAGACGTCGTAACCCTTGAGCTTCATGAACCTTCCATATACGTCCGATCCGATGAAAGAGAACATGTTTCCTATATGCAGCCCGGCGGCGGAGGGATAGGGAAACATCATGAGATTGTAGAAAGGCCTTTCGGCCTTATCGAGGTCTATATTAAATGGTTTCTCTCTGGCGTAGTAATCCTGCCACTTCTTCTCGAGCACCCTGAAATCGTACATATGCTACCTCCCCGAATGAGTATAAAGCCTGAGAAAAGCAACTTAGATGGATTATAACATGCGTATGTGAAAGTAAATTTCCAGATGAGCTTCATTCCAGGTCGATCACTTCGATGATCTCTACCATTTTTGCAGATCGACGGCTTTCGATTGCCGGCATGTTCGGACCGACTTTGATCGTCCTGAAATATCCCGGGTCCTCAGGAAGGTAATCTCCGTCGAGTTTGAAGGCTACTATCCAGATCCCGTCGGCGCTTTCGATTTCGCCCGCAGAGTAAGTCGTTTCATAACCGTCGCTCGCAACCGTCCTGATCGTCGAAGTCGGTTTCAACTCGACCAGTTCTCCGACGAGTTTTACCAGCTCCACACCGCCGTACAGCCCACCGTGCTTTCCCCCCGACGAGGTGATGTACTGACCGTAGTTTTCGACGTAATAGCTCTTCGCTTCTAGATCTGCTATCGTGAACTCTCTTTCCAGTCCACCGGCTTTAAGCACCAGTGAAACCGAGAGACGGGGATCTTCGTAAGAGTACCGTTCTGTATCCAGTTCGATAGATGCCAGTCCTTTCACCCACAGTTTTCCGGAGATCTCGCCCACAATGGCCGGCGCGATCTTTTCGCCGTTCTCTTCATCGGCTATGAAAATAGCCTCGATCGGTACGTCAAGAGTATTGAAGGTAACCGAATAGCCATCGACGGAGGTAAGTGTTATATCGAAGCCGCCCTCCCAGAGTTCTCTGTACTGTGAGAACCGCTTCTGCTCATCCTCTCTGGCGGCCGCCACGACTAGCCACAGGGGAATGGCCCTGTATGTATTCGTTTCTCCCTTTCTTTCGAGAGATATCTCCACGTAATGTCCCCCGTCCGCCTCGTCTGCCTCGAAATCGATTGAGGAGATTTCCTTCTTTCCGCTTCCCTTGATTTCGACCGTCCAGTCGGGCGAAGGGCCCGGAAAGGCTGCAGTTTCCATTATCAACGGGGAGACTGTTCTCGAAGTTTCTATACGAATCGTCGATACACTCTTCACCATCAAACCCTTGGATGAGGGCAGGCCATCGTAGAAGTGTGAGTACTCCTCCCCGAGCGAAGCGAGCATGTCTTCGTTCGATACCTCGCCGTCGTCGGGCACGAAGATGAAGTAAGGCTTTTCCTCCCTGTATCCGATGTAAGGATTGCCCAGGGCCGTTCTACCGTAGATGGCGCCGAAAGGGAAGAGTTTCGAATATCCGTCGTCGGCCTCTATTTTCAGCAGGTCTCCTTCTCTCATACCACCGACATATTCGAGGACGGAGATCAGAGGAATCGCCTCGTATTCGATGTAATCGCTGCCATTTCGATCCGAAGACGGTTGCGGTCCCTCGAAACGGGTTACGACTCTCAGCGAGGGAAAATCGCCCCTGTCGAAGACAAAAGTCGAATCGTTGCAGGTAACGGTAATCCCGGCTATCGAAGCGATCGCAATTAACACCGTGAACATGATAGCGAGTAGTTTTTTCATTGAACACCCCCTGAATTTTCGTCTATGATTTTCTGGCCCTTCTCGAGCACTTCTCTCACTCCCAGTCTGTCGGATATGGCCAGCCTTATCAGTTTCCACATGGTGTCTTTGTAAAGTTCGTACAGCGGATCGGCCGGTAGCGGGTAGCCTCTCTCGAGGCTGCTGGATATAGCAAAGTTCAGTTCCATCCCGTCCAGCGCTTCCCTTCTCGAGGGGATCTTGTAGGAAGCTTTGCAGAAGCTCGCCTGCACGTACTTCGATGTGAGGAACTCTATCAATCTCCTGGCCAGGATGGGGTTGCGAGTCTTTCTTGTTATGGCCAGGCCTTTGTAATCCAGAACGGGCCTCAAAGGTTCGGGATAGGGAGCCAGTCCGAAATCCATCCCTATTCTCTCGAACTGTTCTATCATGTAGGAGCCCGAGAGTATTATCCCGACCTTTCCCGAAGCGAAGAGAGTGACCATCGGGTCGCGCTCGAGAGCCCTGAAGGTTCCGTCGTCGACCCTCTCGACGAGATAGCCGAGGGCCTCTTGAGTGGGCCCATCCAGGACCGTAACTCTTCCATCCTCGATCAGATCTCTCTTGCCGAATCCAAGCTGGAAAGGGATAAACCAGTAGGCCGAGTAAATGTTCCAGCCGGCCCCGCCGCTCCCGGGATCTTTTGAAAGGTTCTCGAGATCTTCGAGCGTCCATCCGGGATCGATTTCCCCTACGAGTCCACGGTTGTAGAACACCAGCTGGCAATCGAAGTAGAAGGGGATGGCCCACGATCTCCCTTCATAGTTGAACGAAGACAGCCCCGACAGACCCTGCACGGGAATGTAATCGAGAGATTGAATGGCCTCCTCATATACCAGTCGCGAGATGTCGCTCGACTGAACCATGATCACGTCTGGAACTTCGCCGCGTGCCCTGACAACGGAGACGAGTTTGCTCGAAGCCTTCGGGACTTCCCGGGTTTCGATTCTGAGGCCGTTGATAGAGGAGAATCTCTGGATCGACTCTTTGAGGGCGGTTATACCCTCCCAGTCAAGCCACACTTGGAGGTAATCGTTATCGATGGGTTCGCCATAAACGGCCACGGAAAGTATCTTTACGCCTTCTCCCTCCAGATGGAGAAACCAGTCGCCCTCCTCCCACACGAGAAGCGAGTCCATCGGTACGTCGGACAATCGGCCCCTTTCGGTTTCCAGAAAACACCCATCTCTCTCGACGACCGGCGGGAGAATCTCCAGAAGCGGTATCGCCTTTCCTTGGGGAAGGTCGTAGCAGTACTGGAGTAGTGACCCGTCCCAGCTCCTGATCGACTCGTCGTTCAGCAGCACTTCGAAAGACAGGCATGGCAGATTCAGCAGCAGCCACAACAGGACTGTCAGCTCGCGAAGCTTCAAAATATACCTCCTTTCCAAGCACGGGAGGCATGACCGTTTCCAGTCATACCCTATCGGCATTTCTCCATGGGAGACAGCGAACTCCTTTCAGGAGGGAATGCTCGGAGGATTATTCATAATTCTCCGATAACGGAGTCTTGCCCAGATACCCTCTAAAAGTATAGAATATGACGCCCATGACAAGCAAGTTTATTGTGGCGGCCGCACCGAATAAGTTCCACTGCGGATTGCCCGAACCGAGACTGCCAACGTAGGTGTAGAGCTTGACTCCCATCGTGTATTTGCTGTCGCTCAGAATGAATAGAAGCGGCGCCAGGAAACCGTTCCAGGCGCCCAGAAAGGCCACTATGAATGAGGTTGTCAGCACCGGTCTGGAGAGCGGCAGAAGTATCCTGAAACCGAAGGCGACCGGTCCGACCCCGTCTATCTTCGCCTGATCCTCCAGGCTCTCTGGCACGGACTCGAGGTAAGTCCTTATGGTGAAAACCGAAAAGGGTATGGCGTGAGAGATGTAAACCAGGACCACCGGAAAATAACTGTCTATCATTCCCATCGTTCTGAATATGGAATACAGCGGAACCAGAGTGTGCATACCCCCTATCACGCCCACGGTGTTCAATATGACAATGGCGATGTCCGAGAGCGAGTTTTTGATCTTCCTCAAAGCGAGAGCTAACTGAAATGTGAGCAAAGGCACGGCCAGTCCAGTAACGAGAGAAACGAAAAGTGTGTTTAAAAGCGTTGAGATTATCCCCTCCTCTCCTACCACCCTCACGAAATTATCCAGAGTGAAATATCTGGGGAGAAATGAATCTATGTACGTTGTCGAGAGTCCTGATAAGCTTATCCAGACGAGAACGAGAAGGGGGAGGACAGAGGCGATCAGTACGCCCGCCAGCACGATCCCGGTGAGAAGTTTCAGAGCTCTATCGCCGCTTTTTACAACGGCTGCACCCTCCCTCTCCCTTCTGAGTATCAGAAAGACCATCAGGGAGATTATCGTGGCGGCGTTGAAACCGCGGAGAAATCCGTTGAACAGACTGAGCAGAAGACCGGCTACGATATCGCCGATGAGGATATATTTGAACAATCCCCTCTTCCATACAGCGAGTAGGTACAGACCTCCGAAGACGAGGCCAGTGTAGCCGCCGAGCGTGGTCTGCGCCGCTACCACAAGTATAATCAGAAGGTGAGCGTTCAGTTCGACCCTGCTCGAGAGGAACCAGAGAATCATCACGAAGGCCACCAGCAGAAGCGTCAAAACCGAGTAAGCCGAGGCGATGCCCGTTGAGCTGCGACCGGTGAAAATGTCGTAAATAAATATATCCAGCGTTGTAGTGGCGCCGATTATGCTCCTCTTCGTGAAGCCCGACACCAGGGGAGGACCTCCGTCGGTCATGAGAAAAACCACCGTGAACTCCTTCAAGAACTTTATGAAGTTGATCGTGAACATGGTTATCAGGGCCGGCCTCATCATGGGGAGGTAGATACTGAAAGCCTCTGTCGACAGGCTCCCGCCATCGATCTTCGCGGCATCGACAAGACTGGTTTGAACGGTGGCCATCGAACCCCAGAGAACGAAGACAGTCAGCGGCAGGCTGAACCACACGCTGACGAAGAGGGCGGCGAGGAACGACGCGACCGGGTCGGTGAGAAGGTTTATATCGATGCCGATCAGATTGAGTATCGAGGTGCCGCCTCCCCCGTGCACAATGGCTCTCCATATCGGCACACCGATATAGACCGGCAGTCCCCACGGAACCAGCAGTGCCAGGTAGATCAATCGCCATCTTCTGGCCCTGTTGAGGTGATGGGCTATCAAAAAGCCCAGCGAGAGCGATAGCAGGGTGTTGAAAAGGGCCCACACGAGTGAGATCTTCAGGCTGTACATGAAACCCTGATCCTGAAGTATGTAATGGAAGTTCAAAAGGCTCGGTGTTCCGTTTATTATCACGGCGTCGGAAAAGGCCGTGAAGATCGGCAGGAACCCTATAAATACCACTATTGTTATTGCGGGAATAACGAGGATGAACTGCATCTCAACCTCCCGAAAACCTCCGAACCAACGGGATGTTTCGCTGAAAAAATTCAAAAATCAATGAACAAGTATAAATTTAACGGTACGCATATTATAATGCTAATGTCCATTTTCAAGGAGGATTTTACGACAAATCCTGACAGGAGGTGTTTCTCTTGGACACGAGGAAGAGGCTTTACAAATCGCGAAGAGACAAAGTGATCGACGGCGTCGCCGGTGGAGTGGCCAGTTATCTGGGTATCGATCCGGTGATAGTTCGCCTGATATTCGTAGCCCTGATTTTCGCCGGCGGAGCCGGACTGATAATCTACATCATCGGTATGTTCATAATCCCGCGTGAACCTTTGAACAGCGAGAACAACGTTGTCATAATGGACGAGGAAGGCAAACCAATAGAAGACAAACCCGGTGTGGAGATATCCGACGACAAGAGCAAGATAATAATAGCCGTTGTGCTGATAATATTCGGTATCGCTCTCTTGCTCGGCACATTCACACCATGGAATATCTTCAGCGGCGTGTTCTGGAAGTTCGTCATAGGAGCCGTTCTGGTGGCCGGTGGAGGATTCGTCATCTACAAGTCCATCAACAGGAGATGATAGCATGAAACTCGCGATGGGGTTGATATTTGTACTTGTGGGGATACTGCTGATTTTCGGTATCTTCACCGGCGACACTCTTTTGAACGCCTTCGTCAACCTTATTAACTACTGGCCCATAATCCTCGTTTTCATAGGGTTGAGCATACTGTCAGGAGTGAAGGGACTCAAGTGGCTGAAGTACTTGAACGCGTTGCTAACGGTCTGCTTCATACTCTTCATCTTCTTCTGGCCTTCGGCCTTCCTTTCCGGCAGTAGAACCGTATCGGAAACGACCCTGCTGGAAACGGCCGAAGAACTCACGGTTGTGGAGATACAGATCGATCTACCCATGGTGAACATAAGGATCGAAGCTATGGAAGCGGCCGCTCCGCTTTCCACCGTAGCCCATGTGGATTACAAGATCAGGGGCGCCGGTCTGAAGATCGAGGAGAGCGGCAGTGCGACTTTGAAGAAATGGACCCTTAAGGCCGATTCGAATCTATCCTGGCTGACTTCGAGCACCATGGTTTTGAAGCTCAACCCGGCCTACAAATACATAATCAAGCTGAACACGGCGGCCGTCAACGGGAGTTTCGACATCGCCGGTTTGAAAGTCGAGGAACTGGATGTCAATTGTGCCGTACTGAAGGCCGATTTCAGAGTCCCCGCCGTCTCGAACTCCAGGATCGAAGTTAAGACCGCGATCTCGAACGGCGATATCTTCGTGCCGGAAAATGTGCGGGCCTTTTTGAGAGCGAGGGCGGCCATAAAGAACGTGAAGTCCGACCTCAACAAGACCGGTTCGGGAGAGGAATACATCTACGAAGGCACCGGAAACGAATACAACACCAACCTCTCCTTCGAGAGCGCCATCCTCAATCTGAAAGTATTACGCTGAAAGAATACAGAGAGTCTTTTTGTGGACGGAGATCTCCATCGGGAGCTTCCCGACGACTTCTCCGTCCATCTGTATGATAACGTCCCTGTCACTGCTCACGGAAATTCTCTCCGATACATGATGACAGACCGCGTCTATCTTCAGATGCTCGCCCTTGTAAATCTTGGGAAAGTGGTACAGCAACCTGATCTTGGCCATCTTGGCGACCCCGATTATGTCTATGAGCCCGTCGTCGACGACGGCGTTCGGCGCTATCCTCATGCCTCCGCCGAAGTAATTCCCGTTGCCCATGGTCAAAAAGTAGTACCTGTCGGAGAACTCGCCGCTGTCTATGGTGTAGTTGAGCCTGTAAGTTCTGGTGGTTAAAAATTCGATCAAGAACGATAAGAGGTAGGCCATTTTACCGCTGGTTTTGAACCTCGAGCGGTTCATCCGATTGGTCACCGCCGCGTCGAAACCTGTTCCCACGACGTTCACGGCGAATCTCGCCGCCTTTTCGCCGGAGAAGGCTCTGTACCTGACTTCGAAGAGATCGACGTGCCTGGCTTTGCTACCGCAGGCGATATCGACCATCTTGCCGTAGTCCCGCGTCAGGTCGATGCTTCTGGCGAAGTCGTTGCCCGAACCGACCGCTATCATGCCGAGCATGGCGCCGGACCGGCTGTTCATGATTCCATTCACGACCTCGTTCAGCGTACCGTCGCCCCCGACGCTTATTATTCTCTCGTAATCCCCGTGATCGGACACGAAAGACATCGCGTCTCTCTGGCCGGTAGTGACATGCAGATCGAAATCTCCCAGTTTCTCCCTTATCATTCCCTTTATGGTCGTTTCGAAATCCTTCCCCGATTCACCGTGACTGGCGTTGGGATTAACGACAACCAGAGTCTTCATAAGGATCTACCCCCAGAAAGTCAACGATAAGAAATTCTATCACAGATTTCCAATCATGGTCTCGAGCTTTTGTACGATGAAAGACGCGACATCCTCGGCGAACGAACCCGGTCCGAACCCGGCGTCGTAACCGAGCTCCTTGGCAAGTTCGTGAGTGATCCTGGCTCCGCCCGCTATGAGAATTATCTTTTTGCGAAGATTCTCGGCCTCCAGAAGTTCGACGAGATCGGTCATATTCTTCAGATGAACGTTCTTCGCCGTAACTGTCTGGGAGACCAGTATGGCATCGGCTCCGACCTCGATAGCTTTGGCCACCAGCTCTTCGTTCGGCACCTGGCTTCCCATGTTGTAGGCCTCGAAGTTGCGGTACCTCTCCAGCCCGTAATGACCGGCGAAGCCTTTCATGTTCATTATCGCGTCTATCCCGACCGTATGGGCGTCGGTTCCCGTGCTGGCGCCAACCACCACCACTTTTCTTCTTATCCTCTCGTCTATGAATCTGTCGATCTCTTCCATCGACATCTTCTCGAGGGAGAGTTTCGGGACTTTTATTGACGAGTAATCGACTTCGTGTATCGACACGCCGTAAGCAACGAAGAAGGTGAAGCCTTCCGATATTTCCCTGGAAAAGACTATCTGCGGCTCTTTGAAACCCATCTTTCCCAGAAGAAGCCTGGCCGCCTCGACGGCCTCCGGTCCGTTCTGTACAGGAAGAGTGAAGCTTAGCTGGACCTTTCCGTCGTTCATCGTGTCGCCGTAAGGCTTGATTCCTGTTGGATCCAGCGCTCTATCAGGCTTTTTGTTTTCCAAAGAGTAACCGCTCATCTGCAATACCCCCCAAGCATTTTCTCAAGGAATGGATTTCTGTAACGCTCCCCTTTCAAAACAACTCCCGGCAGTCCCTTGCCTCCCTCGACCGGTCGCCTGACCCCGGCAAAGACTCCCCTCTCTAGCGCCCTGAAGAGACCGTCTTCCTCTATTTCCGCGAGAAGCTCGAGTGCCTGATCGAGCACCTGGTTCGCCCTGGCGTGGATTATTCCATCCTTCTTGAAGACCACTTCCTCCCCCAACGCGCGCATGTTGTTGAATATGTACTTCGCGTTCTCTATGGCCAGATACCTGTCTCCCATGAAGGGCGTGTGTATCGCCTCGGTCAGCATTCCCAGAAGCTGTATTCCCTGGTTGGTCCAGATCGAAACGACGTTGAACAGGGCATTCTGAACATAACCTTTGAAGATGTTACCGGTCATGAACTTGGTGGGGGGCATATACTTCAGCGGTGCTCGGGGAAAGATCTCCCTGCTCATCTGAGCCTGGGCCAGCTCATACAGAAAGCCGTTCTCAATATCCGGGTCCATCTCGAAGGCGTGACCGAGTCCCATCTGTTCTTCGGGAATACCGGCAATCAGGGCCAGTCTCTCGTTTATGAACTGGGACGCCAGAACCGTGTGGGCTTCCTGGTAGGCGTCGGCGGTGGTAAGATAGTTGTCCTCGCCGGTGTTTATTATCACCCCCGCGAAGCCGTTTATGACTCTGGAGAAGAACTGGTCGATCAATGTCCGCTGCATGTTTATATCCCTGAAGAGTATCCCGTAAAGGGCGTCGTTCAGCATCACGTCGAGACGTTCCATCGCACCCATCGCGGCGATCTCCGGCATGCACAGACCCGAACAGTAGTTGCATAGACGTATATATTTACCTACCTTTTCGCCCATCTCGTCGAGGGCGGCCCTCATGATCCTGAAGTTCTCCTGGGTGGCGTAGGTTCCCCCGAAGCCTTCCGTCGTGGGGCCGTAAGGGACGTAATCCAGCAGACTCTGGCCGGTCGATCTTATTACCGCCACTATGTCGGCTCCCTGACTTACGGCCGCCCGTGCCTGAACGACGTCCTCGTAGATGTTTCCGGTCGCTACGATCACGTACAGGTAAGGCCGCGGTCCTTCAGCGAGTCTGTCGATGAGAGCCTCTCTCTCGGACCTTCTGTTGCGTACCTTTTCGACGGCTCTTTGGGCCAGGGGATCCAGAAAACCATAGACCTCTTCTTCTCCGCCGTAACTCATGCTCAACAGGTCGAGCCGGCCGGCCGATATCTCTTCGGCTATTCTCTGGGGAGATAGTCCCGTCTTCATCATGGCGTTCGCGATGCAATACGAAGCGCCTTCCTGGAGCAGGTTCCTGGATGCCAGATGCTCTACGACGACGTTCGGCAACGGTACCCCGTAAGAGTCCACCCCGTCGATACCCATCAGCCGGCAAACGGCCCGCTCGACGCTCACGGTAGTTCTCCCGGCCACGAAATTCTGAACGCCGTCGGCGATGCTCACCGCCAGTTTTCTTGCCCGTTCAACTTTTCGAAAATCGAGATCGAGTTTACTTTTCATTCTTTCCTCCATAAGTGCTTTTCTACCAGCTTTAGAAAATCATCGTCCATCCCGAGCAGCCGGGCTATGACCGTTCCCTCCCTCGGAAAGCCGCAAAATTCATCTATCTCCTGTACCGTGTGATCTATATAGAAAGAGATATCCCGTCGCTCTCGACCTGCGAGTTTCTCGTGGTCCAGACCTCTGACCATGAGCATCTGGATCTCCCTGTTTTCTAGCGCCTCTTCGTAGTGCGAAGAGAAGACGGCCCTGCAACCGTTCCCGCGACCGAGGTACTCCATCGCCGCCAGCAGGAAGGCCGGTCCTTCCAGCGGATTGGTGTTCTTTCCGATTTCGTCGAAGAGAAAGAGCCCCCTCTCTCCACGGGAGACGATACCGACCGCTTCCTTCAAGAACTCAACCTCTCCGGCGAAGGAAGAGAGGCCGTTTTCGAACGACTGGTGATCGCCACTGTAATAGACTATTCTGTCGTACGGAGTCAGCGAAGCCTCCTTCGCCGGAACGAAGAAGCCATGCTGGAACATCGTCTGGGCTAGCGCCAGCGTCCTCAAAAAGAGAGACTTCCCCGTCATATTGCCCCCGATCACGAGGGCCAATCTCCGCAGAGAGAGAGAATAGCTCTGGAACTCTTTATTCTTTTCCGAAAGAACACTGGCCACTTCGGGGTTGAAAAGACCTTCGAAAGAGAAGGCATCCTCCACTATCGAAGGTCTCGCCAGTTTGAGCCTCTCATTCAAGATCGCTTTGGCCAGCGTCAGATCGATATCGCCCACCCTGTTCAAAGAAAGCGATAGAGTATCTGAAAAGCCTTCCAGCTCTTTCGAGAGCCGGGCCCTGACTTTCGACTCCACCCGAGCGTTCATCTCCAGCAGATCGGCCGCTCTCTCCCTGTCGTGCGGATCGTCGCTCCTCTGACATTGCGCGATTTTCCTCCTCAGTTCCGGCAGCGAACCATCGAAGAGATCGGAGATGTAGAAACTCTCCAGCCCCGTCTTTTCGGGATCGAGAAGATCGATCACGGTCGAAAGGTCGGGAAGTCTCATCCAGCCCGGACAGTCGCCGAGCCGTTCTCTGAGTTTCTCGTTCCAGATCGCGAAGCTCTTTATTTCGAAGAGTTCCACGTCGTCAAGCACCGCTCCGGCCGCCAGGTTTTCCAGAGTGGCCGAGATATCCCTGAACCTCGAGATGATCGAAACGACTTTATCGGGGTTGGCCGCCATCTCTTTCAGATCCTCCTGACGGTCGTACTCCATCTCTATCCGGCCCCGCTCAGTCAGAAAAGAAATATCGTAAAGCCTCTTTCTACCCATTGGGGTTAATGTCTCGACCAGTCCCTTTATATAATCAAAACCGCAGCCGGCCGAAAGATTCATCTATCTTCCTCCTCCAAAATGTTGAAGACCGGTACCGGCAAAAACCTCTCCAGCGTTTCTTTCAGCTGACCGGATCTCAGGGAGTAACCCGAAGGCGATACGGGATTGAGAGTAACGGCCAGAAGTCGCGCACTGTGGAGCACGTTAACGCTGCCGCCGTGCCTCTGGAAAGATCTCAACGATTCTTCGTCGACGAAGATCCTCGAGAAGTCCCTGACCACCACCCTGACACCCGGCGCCGCGAGCTTTCCAAGAGCCCTGGAAGTCAACGAACCGTTCACGTAAACGGTTCTCCCTGAAAGATCGAGGCCCGACTCCATGGAAAGACTCGAAACCGCGAGGAGTTTCACTTCCGGTCCATCCACAGTCCAGACGCCGTTACCGAGCCCTTCCATTATATCGCCCGCTTCCTTTTCCACCCCGGGCAGAGTGATGATCTTCACCTGATGTATGGTTCTCCTCACGATCTCTCCCGGACTGATCGAAAGGGCCGCACCCGTCGCCAGAATTATGGCGTCGACCACCGCCGGCGAGCCGGGGCTCAGTCTGGACGTAGAACTGTCAACAAGGACCCTCCGAGCGCCGAACTCTCTGAGCATCCTCACCGTTTGCGATAGGTAATCTACTATGGAAGGGCCGGAGATTATGACTTTTCCGTCGGACCGCGCCCTCGCGAAAACGGTGCGCCCCAGAGGGGAGCGGAACTCTCTGACATCCAGAACGGTGGCCGGAAACCGGCGAGACCGGAAATCCTTTTCAGACGTTGCGAAAAGGTTGCCCCTGCGAAGAGTAATCTCGGGTTTTTCGGTGAGATATACCTGATCGTACCTCTCCCCCTCCAGACCGACCGAGGTTATCCCGGTGACGTCCGATTCGCCGGACAGTCCCTTTATAAGATGGTTCAGAACGACCGTCTTGCCGGTGTTCTTCTCCATCCCGACGATCGAGACGACCGGATGAAGGCTTGCAAGTTCGATCAGGCGTGACACTTTTTCACTCTTGCGTGAAGAGGAGAAGCGCCTCCCCGTCAACGGCGATCTCTCCGGATGATTTCTTTACTGTGGTCCTCACCAGCAGTCTCTTCTTCTCTTCGATCTTCTCCAGCAGCTCTATCTCGATCTCTACCTCCTCTTCGAGATAGATCGGCTTGAAAAACTTCACGTCCTGCTTCATGTATATAGAACCGGGCCCGGGAAAGTCGTTGCCCAGTATGGCGGAAATTATCCCTACCGACAGCATACCGTGAGCGATTCGACGCCCGAAACGTGTCGTTTTCGCGAACTCTCCGTCCACGTGGACCGGATTTTTATCGCCCGTTATAGCGGCAAAGGCATCGACCATTTCCGTCGTTATTATCTTCTTGACGGCGTACTTTTGACCTACAGTGAACTCATCGTATATCATTTCAGCACTCTCTTTTCCTTCCAGAGTTTTATTCTTTCGCGTCTCTGCAAAACCGTTGGCTCGAAACTGAGACCGTTTCCGTAAAGAAGATCGGAAACTCCCGTGAAGGTGTATTTCTCTTTATAAAGACCGTCGTCGACATCGCTGACGGTATCCTCCGGTTCGTGGTAGGTCGTTATAACGCCCTCGTAATTTCTCAACACCACAACCCTGTCGGATTCGGAGATGTTGTACTGCGGCATGACTCTGATCTTGCCGCCTCCCCCCGGAGCATCGACGACGAAGGTCGGAACGCAGAAGCCGGATGTGTTTCCGATCAGGGCCTCCATAATGCCAATGCCCTTCCTGATCGAGGTTCTGAAATGTCCGATCCCCTGCGAGAGATCGCACTGGTATATGTAGTACGGCCTGACCCTTATCTCCACGAGCCTGTGGACCAGTTCCATCATTATGTAAGGCGAATCGTTTACTCCCCTGAGGAGAACCGATTGATTGCCCAGCGGTATGCCTCCGTCCGAGAGCATTTCGCAGGCCTTCTTCGAATCGGGCGTTATCTCCAGCGGATGGTTGAAATGGGTGTTGATCCACACGGGATGATACTTTCTCAGCATGGCGACCAGTTCGGGCGTTATCCTCTGGGGTAGGACCACCGGGGCTCTGGTGCCCAGCCTTATTATCTCCACGTGGGGTATTCTGCGAAGCTCGCTCAGTATGTACTCCAGGAAGTCGTCTCCCACAAGCAACGCGTCGCCGCCCGAGAGGAGAACGTCCCTCACCTCGGGAGTTTCCTTTATGTACTCCACGGCCGCGTCTATCTCCTTCTTGGTCCTGGGCCTGTCTAGCTGACCGGCGAATCTTCTCCTCGTGCAGTGCCTGCAGTACATCGAGCACTGATCGGTGATGAGAAAAAGCACCCTGTCGGGATAGCGGTGAGTCAGACCGGAAACGGGCGAGTCCTCGTCTTCGTGGAGCGGATCGACCATGTCCCACCTGTCTATGTTCAACTCCCTGTCTGTCGGAACGGCCTGCCTCCTTATAGGACACCTCTCGTTTCTCGGGTCCATGAGAGTTGCGTAGTAAGGAGTGATGGACATTCTGAGCGTTCTCAGACACTCGGAAATGCCCAGAGCCTCCTCCTCGGTTATCTCTATTACCTGCCGGAGCGCCTCGACGCTTTTCACCCTGTTTGCCACCTGCCAGCGCCAGTCGCTCCACTGCTCGGAGGTGACGTCTTTCCAGAGCGGGATATCTCTGTAATCTCTCATATGTCTCACCTCAAACGTATAATCTCTCGAACAACTCCCTGATGGCCACGGACTCTCTCAAAATGTCCAGCGCGAGGGAAGCGTGGCCCCTGGTGTAACCGTTACCGACTATCATGGTTATATCTTTACCGACGCCTTCGGCTCCGAGCGCGGCTCTGGCGAAAGAGGTCGCCATGCTGAAGAAGTAAACGATCCCCCCCTCGCGGGTGACTAGAATCGAGCTCATCTCGGTCGCCTGAACGTTGACGTTGTTTATCACGACATCGCAGAGAGCCTCTCCAGTGATCTCCTTCACTTTCTCGTACACCTCGAGCGGTCTGGTGGCGTCGGCGACTATAGTATGATCGGCCAGACCCATTCTCGAAAGTCTGTCGGCGTTTTCGGGCGAATACTCGACCGCTATAACCCTTCCTCCCGCCCCCGCTTTCTTTTTGGCCTGGTAACAGCAGAGCAGGCCGGATTTTCCACCGGCACCGATCACCGCCACGTTCATTCCCGGCTTCACCAGTTTATCTACCTGGGCAGGCGCACCGGCAACGTCCAGAATGGCAAGGGCCAGTCTGTCGGGCATATCTTCGGGCAGCCTGGCGTAGATGCCACTCTCAAAAAGCACGGCTTTGCCGCGAATATCTACCTGGTCCTTATCCATGTGGATCTTCCCTATCTTCTCTATCAGGAGAGGCGTTAAAGACAGCGAAACCAGGGTCGCTATCCTGTCGCCCGCTTCGAGGTCCCTGCCCTTCAGGAGACTCCCTATCTCCGCGACTCTTCCGATCAACATGCCGCCCGACCCCGTGACCGGATTCTGGAGCTTTCCCCTGCTCCTGACGATATCTGTTATCATAGCGGCGACGGCTTCTTCACTGTCGCCACAAACACTCTTTATCTGCGTGAAACTGGCAGAATCGACGTTGAGCGTCTGCACATCTATCAGTATCTCATTATCCCTTATGCGGGGCGTGTTATCAATGCGTTTCGCCGCCTGGGGAAGACTCCCCTCCGGCTCGATGACTCTGTGGCTTCCGAACGGACACCCTTTCATGCTTACCTCCCGCCTCAGTTACTTATTCCCAGTATGGCTCTGGCCTCGTCAGGAGAGGCGATCTCTCTTCCGTACTCCCTCGCGATTCTGGCGATACGTTCTACCAGCTGGGCGTTGGAGGTCGCCAGCTCGCCTTTCCGGTAGTATATATTATCTTCGAACCCCACCCTTACGTGGCCGCCCATCGGTATGGCGTGGACCGCCAGCGGAAGCTCGTAACGCCCGATACCGGCCACCGTCCAGGTGCTGCCTTGAGGAATAGATCTTACCATATGCAACAGATCTTCTATGTTACCGGGGCATGCGCCGGGTACGCCGAGAACGAAATCGAAATGAACGGGCGGTACGAGCAGCCCTTTCTTCACCAGTCTCAGGGCGTTTTCTATCATTCCGCGTTCGAAAATCTCTATCTCAGGCTTTATTTTACGCGAGAGCATCTCCCGCGCGAAATGCTCTATGATCTCCTGAGAGTTGAAAAAAACGTCGTCTCCGAAATTGCAGGTCCCGGTCGAGAGCGTCGCCATCTCGGGATCGAGCTCTAGAGGGCCTCCCCTCTCCTGAGCCGTGTGCCATACCGCGCCGCCGGTGGAGGGCTGGAAAATGATGTTGCACTTTTCGGCTATCCTCTCCCGGATCTCTGCGTACGCCTCTTTTCTCTGGGTGGGCTTGCCGTCCATGTCGCGCGCATGGACGTGAACTACGCTCGCGCCTGCTTCGTAACAGTCGTAGGCCGCCTGCGCGATCTCCCCGGGCGTTATCGGCAGGGCCGGTTGTTGCTCTCTGGTCACCTCGGCCCCAGTCAGGGCCGCCGTTATTATGAGTTTATTCATCTTTTTGCCTCTGCTTATCCAGCGGAACCACACATGTACCACTCGCCCTGCAAACGACTACCGGCTCGTCCAGCACCTCGGCCGCCGAATCGCTTATATCAGGTCTGGCCTGTATAACCTTTGTAGCCGTGAAAACCATCTTTCGAGATGTCCTGCCCCTGGAAACTATCTCGCCCGTGACCTCTATATAATCGCCGGCGTACACGGGAGAGAGGAATTCGATACTGTCGTAGGCCCTGAACAGTCCCTCGTCGCCATCGTTTCTTATAAGCAGCTCGGTCGCAACATCGCCGAACAGCTGCAGGAGCTTCGCCCCATCGACTAGATTGCCTCCGTAGTGAGCGTCGTGAAGGCTCATTCTGATCCTGAGAATCACTTTGTTCACTTTGCATACCCCCTTTATACAATTTTGCCTTTTCGAGCCTGCCCTGGCAAAGTTGACCAACACCGGTTAGAGGCACGTGGAACTCAATATTGTACTCTATGTCCTTCTTTCTTTATGGTCATGCGTCATTTACCGCTATAACTCCCCGTAACCTCCGTGGAAAGCAGCCATTTTCTGGTATGCTATTAACAGCGAATCGAGAAAAAGGGGGAGAATTTATGGTTAAGACCCTCATCATGGCGGGAGGTATCGGCGAGCGACTCTGGCCCGTGAGCAGCGAGAAGAGACCTAAGCAGTTCCACCATTTCGGATCGGCCAAAACCATGATTGAAGAGACCATCGAAAGAATGGAAAAACTGACGAGCGAAATGCTTATTATCACTACCAGAGAGCAGTTCCCCTTGATCCAGTACTACACCCCTCTATTCAAGGGAGATAACGTCATATTCGAACCGGCCGGAAGAAACACTGCACCCGCGATCGCCCTCGGGAGCACCAGGTTCGAGGACGACGACATAATGGTCATAGTCCCGTCGGACCACATAATCAGGGATGAAGAAACCTTCCTGCGGACCATTAAGACGGCCATAGAATACGCCGGTGAACACGAAGCGCTGGTAACTATCGGAATCACTCCCACCTCACCCAACACGGGCTACGGTTACATAGAGAGGGGAGCCTGCCTGAGCGAGCACGAAGAGGTTTTCGCCGTCAGGAAGTTCCATGAAAAACCGGATTACGAGACGGCCCAGCAATACTTCCAGTCGGGTAAGTTTTACTGGAATTCCGGTATGTTCGTCTGGAAGAAAAGAGTCTTCGACAGGGAGCTTTCGAAACACCTGCCGGAGCTGTACGAAGCGATGCTGGAGTTGAAAAACAATCCGTCGAGAATCGAAGAGATCTACGAAAAGGTCCCGCGCATATCGATAGATTACGGCCTGATGGAGAAAACCTCGAACGTCGCCACGGTCCCCGCGAGCTTCTACTGGAACGATATAGGCTCCTGGGACGCGGTGTACGAACTTCTCCACAAAGATGGAAATGGAAATGCCGTCATCGGGAAGTTCTCGACGCACGACGTGAAGAACTGCCTTCTGGTCAACTATACGCAGACCAGAGTCGGTATCTCGAGCATCGAGGGCTACATCGTCGTTATGTCGGGCGAAGGTACGCTGGTATGCAGAAGGGGCGAGTCGCAGACTATAAAAGAGATCATAAAACAGCAAGGGGGATGAACGATGGACAAGAAGCTGGACGATCTGGTACTTTCATTGAAAGACGAAATGGTGAATTCGATTTCCGAATCCATCAAAATCAAATCGGTTAGGGAGAATCCGGTGGAGGGAGGACCTTTCGGCGAGGGCATTAAGAAATCGCTCGAACATACCGTGGAACTGGCCGGAAAACTGGGCTTTCAGGCCAGAAACGCCGAAGGTTACGTCGGGATAGTCGATTTCGGCTCGGGAAAGACCTTCGGAGTTCTGGGCCATCTGGATGTCGTGCCGGAAGGCGAAGGCTGGGAAGTGCCTCCATACAGCGGCCTGGTTAAGGATGGAGAGATATGGGGGAGAGGCACTCAGGACGACAAGGGCCCAATGATAGCGGCCCTCTACGCTCTCAAAGCCATCAAAGAGCACTGTCCAAACCCCTCAAAGAGAATCAGGCTTATCTTCGGAACCAACGAAGAGTCGGGCTGGGAGTGCATGAAGTACTACGTCAAGCACGAAGAGATACCCGACATGTCGGTCACTCCCGACGCCGAATTTCCCGTCATCTTCGCCGAAAAGGGAATCGTCAGTTATACGATATCCTCCCGTGCGGGCAACGACGGCGAGGGACTGGTGATAGAGTCGCTCCAGGCCGGAGAGGCGGCCAACATGGTGGCATCGATCGCCAGGGCCGTTTTGAAGGGCGTAACACCGGACGTTTTCGACAAAATAAAGAACTTCAAGCCCTCGAACGAGGCAAGAATCGAGGTCAGGGAATCGGCCGGAAAGGTGGAAGTCTCTTTCACGGGCGTATCGGCCCACGGTTCGACACCTTACAAGGGTCACAGCGCTCTAGCCGCTCTGGTAGATCTACTGGCCGATCTACCCTTCTCCGATCGAGAGCTGGGCAATTTCCTGCATCTGGTGAGGTCGAAGATCGGCTACGAATTCTTCGGCGAATCTCTGGGGATAGCCGGAAGGGACTCGATGTCGGGCGAATTGACACTCAACCTCGGAACCATGAAGCTCGGCGGCGGCGAGATAAAGCTGGTCATCAACATACGCTATCCGGTCTTCTTCAACGAAGCCATGGTAAGGACCCAGATCGAAGAAGCCTTCAAAGGGTGCAGGGTTGAGATGCACAACAACAAGAACCCTCTATACGTCTCGCCCGACTCCGATCTGGTCAAAATGTGCAGGCAAGTGTACAGAGAGATGACCGACCACGACGAAGACCCGATAGCCATCGGCGGCGGAACTTACGCAAGGGCGGTGCCGAACGCGGCGGCCTTCGGGGCTCTGTTCCCCGGGGGCATCGAGAGGGCTCACCAGCCGAACGAGAGAGTTTCCATAGACGATATACTGATGGTCGCCAGGATTTACGCTCAGCTCTTCCTCAGGTTCCTGCAATCTTGAAGTGAGAGAGTAAATCAAGCCTAACAACGGGCGCACCGGCCGGTGCGCCCGCTTTATTTGAAAATCTGCGGCCTCAATCGACCA